>Ga0116153_10000030_pt1 | contig 228287 bp, 191 predicted proteins | sample AD_UKC028_MetaG_FD_89896 | JGI IMG/M metagenome (GOLD analysis project Ga0116153, IMG submission 89896) | Active sludge microbial communities of municipal wastewater-treating anaerobic digesters from USA - AD_UKC028_MetaG | ecosystem: Engineered > Bioreactor > Anaerobic > Digestate | place...
ATCTGTGATTATTTCGTCAGCAACGACATTGTCCGCGTCCACGATATCGGGATCGGGTTGGATGTCGGTCGTGTCCGACACCCAATCATCGTAGGTGTCTTCGTCGACAAGGTCTTCGTCTGCCATGTCCACATCGGGCTGTTCCGTGTCAACCGTGTCAACCGCGTCAACCGTTTCGTCCGCATCTGCGGTTATTTCCTCGATGCCAGCGTCCTCGTCCATCTGCTCATTTTCGGTCAAGGAATCGGGCAGTTCGACACAGCGGCCCGAAAAGCATTGCAATCCGTCGTCACAGGTGCCGTTCGGATAACAGGGCGCGCCTTCGCTTCCCATCGCGGGTGTTGTGTTGTCGCTGTCGTTTTGAGGGTTTGGTTTATTACTGTCGCAGGAAGCGATTAAAAGAAACATCATTACCGCAAGTCCAAAAAGGATTCGCGTCATGACAACCTCCTCAGTATTATTATGTGCGGGATTCGGTACCGGGGACAGGCTAGAAGCCTTGTCTTGTCATCAACGGCGATCGTCATAAAATTTCCCCTCTGTGCGGATTGACACTATCCGAACTCGAACGCAGAAGCAACTTTTCAGGAATGGAGATCTGTCCTTGACGGGATTTATTAAATAGGTAGTATGCCGCCGGAACGAGAGGAAGCGATGCTGGTCCTGAAAGACATTACCAAACACTACACCGGACAGGTGCTCTTCGACCATGTCACCCTGCCGCTTTCCAAGAACCGGACGGCGCTGGTGGGGATGAACGGGTCGGGTAAATCGACGCTGATGAAGATCATCGCCGGGCTGGAGCACCCCGACACCGGCTCCATGGTGACCAAAAAACACTGTCTTATCGAATACCTCCCCCAGCAGGCGGCCTACGACTTCACCGGGACCGTCTACGAAGAGGTGGCGGCGTGGCGCAACAGCGACCGCTTGAACGCCCTGCGCGAACAGGAGGCGGCCATCGTCGCGAAATTGGAGAGCGATCCCGAGGCGGACGAGAACCTCTACGACGAACTGTCGGAGGTGGTCGAGGAACTGCATCACCTTGAAGTAAAGGAGCGGCGCAAGAATCCGATAGAGACGGTCCTCCTCAATCTCGGCTTTGAAAAAGAGACATGGGACCGTCCCGCCAAGACGCTCTCGGGCGGCTGGCAGATGCGCATCGCCCTTGCCCGGGTGCTGGTCCGCGAACCCGATGTGATACTGCTCGACGAACCGACCAACTACCTCGACATCGCGACGATAGACTATCTCGCCGAATGGATACTCGGCTTCGACGGCCAGATACTGCTGGTGTCGCATGACCGCGATTTTTTGAACCGCGTGGTCGAAGAGACCTGGGAGGTCTTCGGCGGCACCGTCGCCATCTACCGCGGCAACTACGATTTCTACCTCGTCGAGAAGGAACAGCGTATCAAGGTGCTCGCCCGTCAGCGGGAGAAGCAGGATGCCGAGATCAAGGGCCTGCAGGATTTCGTCGACAAGAACCGCTACAACGCCGCCACCGCCGCGCTCGCCCAGTCGAAACTGCGCCAACTGGAAAAGATAAAGGAAGAACTCATCATCCTGCCGCGCATGGCCCCGACCATGACCTTCCGCCTGCCGCCTCCCAAACGGGGCGGTGACATCGTCGCCGAGATGCAGGGGCTCGGCCACCGTTTCGGCGACCTCAAGGTGATCGAGAACTACAAACGGATCATCACGCGGCGCGAACGGATAGCGCTGCTGGGCCGCAACGGGTTCGGCAAATCGACGCTGATGAACATACTCGGCGGCGAGATAGAGCCGACCGAAGGGGTCTGCAACAGGGGCAAGGACATCGAGATAAGTTACTTCCGCCAGCACGAGATAACGCTCCTGCCGCCCGACATGACGGTGATCCGTTTCGTCGAATCGGTGGCCCCCTTCGACATGATGAACCGCGTCAAGACCCTGCTCGGCTGTTTCCTGTTCTACGAGGACGACTGGGATAAAAAGATCGCGGTCCTCTCCGGCGGCGAGAAGGTGCGGCTCGCCTTCATCCGCATGATACTCAACCCCGGGAACCTCCTGCTTCTCGACGAACCGACCACCCATTTGGACATTGATTCGAAGGAGGTGCTCCTGCGCACCCTGCAGGACATCGACGCCACCATCGTCTTCGTTTCGCACGATTCGCATTTCATCAACTCGCTCGCCACCTCGGTCGTCTATTTTCGGGGCCGGTGCGATATGATAAACTTCCCCGGCACCTATCAGGAATACCTGTCGGTCCACGGCCACGACATCATCGTCGAGGAAAAGGCGAAGGCGAAAGAGGCCGATGTGTCGGCGTCGAAGGGAAAGATGGACCACGCTCTGCGCAAAGAGATGCGCAATAAATTGAATAAACTAAAAAAAGACATCTCCGCCGCCCAACAGGAAATAGAGAAGCGCGAGAAGGAAAAAACAGAGATCTCGGCGCGGCTGGCGCAGGGGACCGGCGACATCGCCCTCATGAACAAGCGGCTCGCCCGCATCGACGAGGAACTCGTCACCCTCATGGCTCAGTGGGAAGAACATTCGCAGGCCTTCGAAACCCTCAGCAAAGAAAGCGGGGAGTGATCCCCTCACAGATTGCGGAGCGCTTCGACCAGTTCGGTCTTCGACTTGGTCTTGTCGTCCACTTTTTTGATGACGCGCGCCGGGACCCCGGCAACGACGGTGTAGGGTTCGACATTCTGCGTGACCACCGCGCCGGCGGCGACCACCGCACCTTCGCCCACCTGCACCCCTTCGAGCACGACGGCGTTGGCTCCCATCACGACATTATCGCCGATGCGGACCGGTTCGGCCGACGGCGGCTCCACCACCCCCGCAAGGACCGATCCGGCGCCGATGTGGCAGTGCTTCCCGACGATGACGCGGCCGCCGACCACGACATTCATGTCGATCATCGTCCCCTCGCCGATCTCGGAACCGATGTTGATGACCGCCCCCATCATGATGACGCACTTGTCGCCGATCAGGACCTTGTCGCGGATGATCGCCCCCGGTTCGATGCGGGCGTTGATCCCCTTGATGTCGAGTAGCGGCACCGCCGAATTGCGCCGGTCGATATCGATCCGTGCGGCATGGACATTCTCGTGATGCATCTTGAGGAATATCTCTATCTTCGTCCACTGGTCGATGACCAGCACATGGTCGACGCCGCGGTAGACCTCCTTGAACATACTCAGATCAAGCCCCTCGATCTCCCCTTTCAGGTAGACGCGGGCCGGGGTCTGTTTTTCCGACTCGCTGATGTACTTAATGATGTCGTAGGCATCCATGATCGTCCCCGTATCAGCAGAAACTCTTGAACAGCGCCTTCATGAAATCGTAGTAACGGCCGACCGACGGAACGAACATTTTTTCGTCGGGCGAATGGGGATGTTTGACGGTGGGACCGAACGATATCATGTCCATCCCCTCGTACTTGGCCCCGATGATGCCGCATTCGAGCCCGGCGTGTATCGCCTCGACCTTCGCGTCGACGCCGAAGAGCTCCTTGTAGACCTTCAGGCACCGCGCGAGGAGCGGCGACTTGACGTTGGGCTGCCACGACGGATAGCCGCCGCCGGTGGTCGGGATAGCGCCGCCGAGGCGGGCGATCGTTTCGACCTTGAGCGAAAGCCAGTCGAGCCGCGACATGACCGAACTGCGCTGGCTGGTGGTGATGGTCAGTTTTTTATCCGCCACCGCGAGGATGGCGAGGTTGTTCGAGGTCTCGACGAGCCCCTCCATATCGGCCGACATCGCCGCGATGCCGTGCGGCAGGGCGAGGATGAGGTCGATGACGGCGTCGGTGGTCTTTTTGTTCATCACCTCGGCCGTCGCGCCGTCGCGCGAAACGGTCAGTTTCACGCCGGGGTCCTTCGGAAATTCGTTCTTCAGCACCTTCTCGAAGGCCGCCGCAAGCTCGCCGACCTGCGCGAACAACTTATCCGAAACGGCGATGACCGCCTCGGCGTCGCGCGGGATGGCGTTGTGGGCGCTGCCGCCTTTTATCGTGACCAGAGAGAATACGGTCTTCTCACGCAGTTTCGCAAGGAAACGGGCGAGTATGATATTCGCGTTGCCGCGGTGTTCCTTGATGTCGACGCCCGAATGGCCGCCCAGAAGGCCGCCGACGCCGATCTTCACGAACGCGGCCGCCTTGTCGGCCGGGTCGTAGGCAAGCGGCAGGACCGACTTGGTGTCACGGCCGCCGGCGCAACCGACGGTGAATATCCCTTCGTCCTCCGAATCGACGTTGAGCAACACCTTGCCGGTCAGGAAGCCCGGTTCGAGCGCGTTGGCGCCGGTGAGCCCCGTCTCCTCATCGACGGTGAAAAGCAGTTCGAGCTTCGGATGGATCGCCGCGGGATCCTCGGCGATGGCGAGCGCCAGCGCGATGGCGATGCCGTTGTCGGCGCCGAGCGTCGTCTTGTCGGCATGCATCCAGTCGCCTTCGATGATGCACTTTATCGGATCTTTCGTGAAATCATGCGGCGAATCGGGGGTCTTCTCGCAGACCATGTCCATGTGCCCCTGCACCACCAGCGTCGGCGCCTTCTCACAGCCCTTGGAGGCCGGGACCGTGATGAGGACATTCGAGACCTTGTCGGTCTTCGTCTCGAAGCCGCGCTTCTTCCCCCACTCGACGAGCCAGCGCGCTATCTTCTCCTCGTTCTTCGAACGGCGCGGCACTTTGTTGAGTTCTTCGAACACCGCCAGCACCTTTTTCGTCTTGTCGTCCATCACGGCCTCCCTCAAGTGTTTTACAACGCACGGCAACGGGTCATTATATATGGAAGAAAGAGGTTTGCAATTTCTTGGCAAGAGGACTATAATCGGCCGACCGGGACCGATGAACCACCGCGAAAAGGAGCTCCGCATGATGCTCGATCTCAGGGAACGGATACAGATGGCGATGAGACGCTACGGCATCCTGTCGTTCGGCGCCCTGCATGAACTTTTCCCGGTGCAGTCGGTCACCCACCTCGCCGAGGTGCTCCACCAGATGGTCACCGAAGGTCTCATGAGTAAGCGGATCGACATCGATTCGGGCGCCACCTTCTACTACCGCCGTTTCTACACCGCATCGGGCGACCACATCATCTTCCACCACCGCGATCACCCCCATCCGGAACGGTTCAGCGATGTGCCGTTCCTGCAGGAGATGCCGTGGTTCTTCGAGCCGATAGAATACAACGATACGCAGGTCTTCTCGCCCAATTTCGCCGATCCGGCCACCGCCATCGCGGCGGCTGAAGACAGGGAAAAAGAAGAAGCCGCGGAATAACCCGCCCCTACCCCTCCCTCGAAACGAGGGCGGGGCTTCTGTGATCAAATAACCCGCCGATCTAGGCGACGTGTTTGGTCTTGAATCCCTTCTGCATCCAACTGCGAGCAAGCCACAATCCGATGGGCGATATCATCGCGATGAAGCCGTAGAACAGCCACATCGTTTCGGTGTTGAGCGATTCGCGCGGCGCATCGGCAGGACAGTAGTTCATCAGGAACCAGCCCGAATACATCGCCGTCACGACCTTGGTGAGGAACCACGGGAACTGGCCGATGCCCATATAGATGCCGGTCATGTTCTTGGGCGCTATCTCGGCGACCCACTGGAGGAACCGCGGCTGCCACATCGCTTCGCCGATGCTCATGATGATGAGGTAGGCCATGAGCGTCTCGAAGCGCGGACCGAGGGCGAGTATGAAGGTGGGCGACGCCATCACGAAGGTACCGGCGATCATCATCCCGTAGGTGTTGCGCTTCGCGGTGAAGGCGGCGACCATCGGCGTCAGGAAGAATATCAGGATGGGATTGAGGTTGCTGAAGAACTCGAAATTCTCCGACACCATCCCGTCGAAAGCGCGGCTGGTGTACTGCGGTATCGTGAGCCAGTTGTGGGCGAACAGCGTCTGCACCGGGATGAGGATGAAGATGAAATACATGAAGCGCAGATCGGTGAACGGGAAGTGTTTAATGTAGTAGATGAAGCGCTCTTTGACCGATTTGCCCGCCATTTCGTCGGGTTCGTCGACGACCGGCGATCCATCGGCGGGAGCATCGTCGGCCGCCGCCTGTGCCTCGGCCGCCGCTATCGCCCGCTTCGACATGATGACGGCGATGAGGATGACCTCCAGCACCGTGATGGCGACGTAGAACCAGAAGACCCCTTTTATCTCGAACGCCTTGCGTAGCGGCGGCGATATGATCCCCGGCAGGAAACCGCCGAGATTCATCAGCGCGTAGAGCATCGCGTAACCCATCGCCGAGGTCTTGGCGTTGGTGAAGCGCTTCACCCCGGCGTAGAGCGCCGGCTGGTAAATGCCGTAACCGAGGATGAGGAACAGGATGCCGAACAGGGCGATCCAATGGGCGCTGGCCCACGGTCCCGACGCGCCCAGCGACGGGGCGAGCGTCACGATGGCCCGGCCGACCGCCATGAGGATGAGCGATATGATGAGCGTCTTGCGGATGCCGATCCAGTCGACCGTCGCACCGAGGAACATCATCGCGATGGTGATGCCGGCAGTAAGTATCCCGATGGTGCGCCCCGCCGTCACATCGTCGAGCCCCATCGATTCGTTGAAGAAGATGGCGAGCAGCGTCAGCACGCCGAAATAGGTCAGCCCCTCGAGCATGCTCGTGAGGTTCACCCCGAAAAGGGCCCGCGAGGTCTTGCCCAGATCGATGAACGGCTGCGTGAGTTCCCGTACGATAGCTTTGAAACCGCCCTGCGGCGCCTGATCGGTCATCTGTTTTCCCCGTTAAGAGTCCGTACCGGGAGAATGTAGCGGTTTTTCCTACAAATGGCAAGGAGAATGCTCTATTTGACTCCTTTGCGCATATCTTCTACTATCGGGCGAGTGATTATTGCGGGAGTTCCGATGACCGAACATTTTTTCGCCTCGTGTCCGCGCGGACTGGAATCGGTACTTAGTAACGAACTGACCGCGCTCGGTGCCGCCGAAGTGCGCCTTGACGAGGGGGGCGTCCATTTCGAAGGCGACCTGCCGCTCTCATACCGCGCCAACCTCCACAGCCGCATCGCCAGCCGCATCCAGTGGCGCATCGCCGTGGCCGACTACCGGAGCGAGCAGGATATCTACGACACCGCCGCGACCCTGCCGTGGGAAGATTGGTTCGCCGTGACGCGCACCATCCGCGTCACCATGGTCGGCATCAAGTGCCCGCTCAAGAGCCTCAACTTCGCCGGACTCAAGATAAAGGATGCGATCTGCGACCGCTTCCGCCGCCTCACCGGAGAGCGGCCGAGCGTCGACACGGCGAACCCCGACATTCGCATCCACGGCCTGTTGGAAGAGTCGCGCATGACCCTCTCGCTCGACACCTCGGGCGATACCCTTTTCAAGCGCGGCATCCGTCAGCATACCGGCGCCGCCCCGATCCGGGAGAATCTCGCGGCGGGCATTCTCGCACTCGCCGGCTGGCAGCCGGGCACTCCCCTCCTCGACCCGATGTGCGGCAGCGGCACATTCCTTATCGAGGCGGCGCAGATGGCGCTGGGTATCGCACCGGGCATTTCGCGCAGTTTCGCCTTCCAGAAACTGAAGAATTTCGATGCGAAAACTTGGAAAGATATCTCCGCACAGGCGATAGCGGGCGAAAAGGACGACGCCTCCCTGCCTATCTTCGGTAGCGACATCTCGGCCGAGGCGCTGGAGACGGCGCGACTCAATCTCGAAGAGGCGGGACTGTCGGATGCGGTGACGCTGGCGCAGGCCGATGTACGGAACATTTCAGCGCCCGCCGAAAGCGGCATACTCGTCGCCAATCTCCCCTACGGCGAACGGATGGGACAGAAAGAGGCGCTCTTGGAGCTTTACCCGCTGTTGGGCGATACACTGAAGAAGAATTTCAGCGGCTGGACCGCCTACCTCTTCACCGCCGACCTGCAGATGGCAAAGACCATCGGGCTGGCCACCTCGCGGCGCATACCGCTTTTCAACGGCGCGATCGAATGCCGCCTGTTCGAGTACAAAATGGTGGCGGGCAAAAACCGGAAAGATCAGCAGAACTGACGCAGATAGAGCGACGCAACAAAGAGGAACGCGCCGACATAGAGGATGATGTCGAGTATCCTCAGCGCCTTTTGCGCCTTCGGGTCCTTCACGAAGCGCTGCGCGACATCGATGAGGATAAGCAGTACGAAGAACGATATGATGATGGCGATGTTCTCCGGGGTGCGCAGCGGACACATCGGCTACCTCATGAAGTGATCGGGCTTGAGCATCGTGTCGGCCTGCGGCCGCCGCTCGCCCGGTTTTTCGCCGTCGCGGAACTCGTCGGCGAGCTGCGCTGCGTCGCCCGGATAACCGAGCGCCGCCATCGCAATGATCTCGATATCATCAGGTATCTTCAGTTCATTACGCACCTTCTCGGCGTCGAAGCCGCCCATGCCGTGGGCGACGATACCGCGCCGCCACGCCTCAAGGGTCAGGTATCCCCACGCGGTGCCGGTGTCGAACGGCGCCCAGCGGTTCGGTTTCCCGTTGTGGGCGAATGTCCGCTTGGCGAGTATGAGCAGGAGCGTCGGGGCGACGCCCGCCCAGCGATTGTTCTTCGGCGTGAGGAATCCGCGGAACTGTTCGAGATCGGACACTGCCGTCGCCACCATGAAACGCCACGGCTGTTCGTTGAAACACGACGGAGCGTAGCGCGCCGCTTCGCAGATGGCGGTGATATCGTAGTTCGGGAGCGGTTCGGGAGAAAGGGCGCGCATCGACCAGCGTTCCTTAACCTCGGGCAGAATGTCGCAACAGAAGTTACGCGGCATGATCGTCCCTACAGCACGGTCAGGGCGCAACCGCCCGAGGAAATTCTTTTTACCGGAACGGACGGTCTGGTGCAGTCGGGATCGCACCCGTCGCCCGGGGTCAAATTACCGTCGTCGCACTGCTCACCGGTATCGAGCACTCCGTTGCCGCAATTCACATTAGCCGTATTTTCGAGGGTGCAGTCGGGCTGACAGCCGTCGCCGGGGATCATGTTCCCGTCGTCACACTGCTCACTCTCCTCCTTCTGGCCGTTACCGCAGACGGCGCCCGGATCGGTGTCGGGAATGACGGTTTCGTCGGTCACGGTGTCGTCGACAATCGACTGATCGGTCTGATCGGACTGATCCGTCCGATCTTCATCGGTCGTATCGTCGGGCACCGCCGTGTCGACATCGGGTTTGACCTCCTCCTTGCACTTTGAGGAACAGCCGTCACCACTGGTCGTATTGCCGTCGTCGCATTGTTCGAGCGGGTCGACCTCGCCGTTGCCGCAGATGATGGTCTCACTGACGCAGTCGTTCTCATCATAGCCGGTGCAGTCGCTCTTGCAACGGGCGTAGCTGTTCTTGTCGTAACTGCCGAGCGTCTCGCAGGAGGTGAGCTGCGTGTCGCAGAACTCGTTCCCCTCCTTGACCCCATCGCCGCAGGTCGTCGCGGTGCAGGCGGCGGTGTTCCAACCGGTGCAATCGCCCTTGCAGGTGGCGTTGGTCCCCGGCAGGAACGCGCCGACCGTGGCACAGTCGGTCGTATCGCCGATCTCACATGGTTCGGGCGGCAGGATGAAGTCGTCGCCGCATTTCGGCGTACAGACCGATATATCCCACCAGTAACAGCCACCGTTGCAAGGTGCGCCGGTACCGGAGGCATAATGAGCGTCAAGTTCGCTACAGTCCTTGGTCTGGCCCGCGCTGCAGATATCGTCGCCGTCGCCACAGGTGCCGGGGCTGATGAAGCCGTGGCCGGTGAAATCCTGCACGACGCTCTCTATCCAATCGCGGTACGGCAGGGTGCGGGTATGGAAACTGCCGCTCGATGCCGAACAGGTGCCGCTCACGAACGAAGCGACGCCCGACACGACATCGCCGCCGTTCTGCTGGGTCAGGAGCGGACCGCCCGAATCGCCCTGACAAACGCCCGACGGGTTCCCGATCTCGAAAAGATTCGCTTTCCCCATGATGGAGCCCATGTTAAGAATGGTGGTATTGCCCCAGCGGTGAACGCCCGAATCGTTCGCGTTCGAATTGGTGATGCCGTAACCGACCACCACCGCCGCCTGATCTTCGTATTCATCGGGCGCTTCGCGCACCGGCACCGGATCGAGCGTCGTTATCTTGCGGTCGAGATGGATCAGCGACAGATCGACATTTTCGCCGTCGCTATTGATATTGCCGCTCCACGTAGGATGTTTGACCACCGTTTTTCCGTAGGCGAGTGTCGTTCCTCCGTACAAGATGTTCGCGCCGCTCTTGACCGTGACACTGCCGGGATTCGATATCGCATCGATGCTCGCCTGACTATCGTTATAAAAAATGCAATGGCCCGCCGAAAGCAACACTTCGGGATCAATGAGCGTCGCGGTACAAAGCGAACCGCCGACCATGATGCCGATGACGCTTTTATATATGAGGTAATCGGTCTCCTGTCCGTTGACCACGTACGGGGTCGGCTCCTCCTGCAAAACCGGACCGAGCGGCCCCCGCGGATCGGCAGGAGCATCCGCATCGTGGGGAGTGAAACGCGGTCGGCCGCTATCGTCGCACCGATAAGAAGCATCAGGATCAGAATGGTCGCTCTCATGGCCGTTCTCCTCGTTATCATAATGCTACGGACCCTAACGGGGGTATTGTAACGGGATGCCTGCGATTAGCAAAAGAATTCTTTTGCTTTCCGCGAAGACAGAGGATAAGGTTCATTTTAAGTTTTTGCCTATTAATATCAAATTGTTATTAAAATGCACTGACATGTCAGTCTAGTTTTCTTGACTCGTCTTTTTTTTTCTTTAGAGTGACCATGACGCATGTGCTCATCGATTTTTTTAGGGAGGAGAAGCGATGAACGTACAAGAAAAGAATCGTACGGCCGTAGCGGCCGAGTTATTGACCGAGATGTTCGCCGAGGTGGCGCGCCGTTTCGACGACGCGATCCCCGCCAAACACATCAGCAACGATGCGGAAGAGTTCGGCGTGACCGGCTTTCACCACATCGTCCGCCACTACGAGCATCTGCTGGCGTGGATGGTCGAAGACCCGGAGATGGTATCGTTGGAACACTTCGACCTCGACGAGATCCGCGAACTGGCATTCTACGCGGCGCGCACCGGCCGGACCGAGGCGCTCGATCTGCTCATCGAGCGGACCGGCTTCGCGGTGACGACCACCGACGTGCAAGGACTGACCCTGCTCGACCACGCCCAGCGCGACCGTCAATACGATGTGGTGCACTATCTGATCAATCGGGGCGCGGGCCGCGAACAGACGATCCGTTCAGGGCATCGCGACGAGGCGTAAACCGGCCCGTATCCCGTCGGCGGCCGAACTGACGATGCCGCCCGACCAGCCGCTCCCTTCCCCGCACAGATAGAGGTTCGCGATACCGGTCGCATTCCCGCGCTCTTCGCGGAGCGCCTGCACCGGACACGAGGTCTTACTCTCGAGACCGAGGAGTAGCCCCGTCTCATAGCCTTTGAGTTTGCGCGCGAACCGGGCAAGAGCATCTTTCATTGATGCGACGACCCGTTCCGGCAGGAGCGTCGCGATATCGTACGGCACCGCTCCCAGCGGATAACTGTGGGCAGAAAGCGTTCCGCCGGAACGCCCCGCGAGAAGGTCGGCGATGGTCATCGCCGGCACGGCGTACGATCCGGTCGCGGCGTACCAGCGCCGTTCGAGCGCTTCGAGTTCATGGAGCGCCGCGTCGGGCGCGATGCCCGACTTTCCAAAAAGTTCTTCGGGATGCACCGCCGCGACGACCGCCGCGTTGGCGAAAGCGCCGTCGCGTTGGTAGCGCGACATGCCGTTGACCACCGACAGCCCTTCCTGCGGCGTCGCCGGTACGACCGTGCCGCCGGGGCACATACAGAACGAATAGACCGGCAGAAGCCCCGGCTCATCGCTCGTCAGTTTGTATTCGGCCGCCTTCACCCCGTCGAGCCGTTTCACGCCCCACTGCGCCTCGTTGATGAGTTCCTGCGGGTGTTCGGCGCGACAGCCGACGGCGAATGGCTTTGTCTGGAACCGGACCCCGCGCCGCATCAGCATCCGGAAGGTCGGATAGGAGGAATGACCCGGCGCGAAGAGGGCGGCGGCGACATCGAGCATCCCGCTCTGGGGACCGGTGAAGGATACCGCCGTCACGCGCCCCTCCGCCACGGTGATATCGGTCACCGCCGTGCCGAACCGCAGTGTCACTCCTTCGTTCCGCAGCATCGCGCGGAGCCGCGGCAGGATGCGGAGCAGGTTATCGCTCCCGAGGTGCGGAGAGGCCAGATAGCGGATCTCGTCGGGGGCGCCCGCCGCGATGAGCGTCTCGAAGATGAATGCCTTTTCTTTGGTTATCGTCTTGGTGCGCGCCGTCAGTTTGCCGTCGGAAAAGGTCCCGGCGCCCCCCTCGCCAAAGGCATAGTTGGAGAAGGGAGATAACGGGCCGCCCGCCTCGAACCGGGCAATATCCTGCGCCCGCGCCGCCACCTCCGGCCCCTGCTCGAAGAGCGTGACGGAGAGCCCGGACCGCGCAAGGACAAGCGCCGCGAAGAGCCCCGCCGGACCGCTCCCCACCACCGCGACCGGCAGACCTGTGCGTCGCGCCGCCGGTATCGCGAGCAACGGCTCGATTGGTAGCTCACCGCCGTCGAGTTCGGGCGAACTCACCCCAACCCGCACCTGCCAGCGGATGTCGTTCTTGCGCCGCGCATCGAGACTTTTCTTCGCTACCGCGCAGGAGAATTCGGCGATCTTCAGCGCATCGGCCACCGCCGCGCGCAGATCGGCGTCGGTGTGGCCCGGTTTCAGGCGCAGGTCGAGTTCGCGATAGCCCATTGAAGACTATTTCTTCTTTTTCTTACGGGCGGGGGGCGTCGCCGTCTCGCCGTTGCGCGGCCGTTTGCCGATGATCTTCTGATACCCGGGCGGTTCGGGGGTAAGAAGTCCCGCCAGTTTCTCGTTGGTCTTCTGTATCTCGGCGGCAAGTCCCTGTTCGCGCAGTATCCGCGACGCCTCGCCGAGCATGATCTCGGCCGCCATGCCGCTGAACAGGACGTACGAAAGGTAGGGACTGTTGCTCCAGACCGCGTGTTCCACCCGGCGCCCCTCTTTGTCGACCACCGCCAGTAGATACTTGTCGGCGTCGACCACAATGCTCAACCAGTCCTGCGTGAACAACGACAGCACCATATCGGCGGCGTTCTTGCGCACCACGGCGCAACCGGGGAGCGGCAGGTCGTTATAGCCGTTCACCGTCACCGCGACGCCGCGCTTGGCCGCCGCCGTCAGAAAGGGGGCGATCCGTTCGAGCAGACGCGGGAATACATCCACGACGATCATCTCCTCGGCGTTCGCGATCATATCCTCGGCCCGCTCCATGACCTGATCGATCGTCTCGAGACGGTAGACACGCTCATTGAATGTCTGTGCGGACACATCGGACATTTGCTTCTCAAGAGCGCGGCAATTCTCGGTGAACGCTTTTTTCTGGCGCTCCAGATATTCCTTGGGGGCGATGGCGGTGAAATAGCGGGTGCCGGGAGTATCCTCCACCATGACCGCCCCTTCGGCGACCAGATGGTCGAGCGCTTTATAAATGTTCGCCGACGCCTCGCCGAGATGCTGGGCAATGCGGTATCCGGTCAGCGGCGATTGGCGACACAACAGCAGATAAACAGCCGATTCCAGACGATTAAGACCGGTTTCCTGCAGTCGTTTGATCAGTTCGGTGTCACCCATTTCGCCCTCCTCATCAATGTTCACTGGATAGTAACCATTCGAAGCAAAAAGTAAAGAAAGAGGTTGTTTGTAGACGAAATTACTTGATTTTTATAAGTATAATTTTATATTATAATGCTTGACTCTATGGAGGGAGGTATTTATGTTGGGTGATGCATCGATAGCCGCGCGGATTGTTGCGGTACTTTTTGCGATATTCGTGTTGAGTTGCGATAAACACTCCTCGGGCAACCCCGACGACGATATCGCGCAAGACAGCACCGTTACCGACGACGGCGCGGCGTTGCCGGACACCGAAAAGGACTTAAAGGACGAAAAGGACATAAGGGACGGGGATAAGATAGCAACGGACGACCTGCTCGTCGACGACCACGATCAGGAAAAGGACGAAAAAGAGATAAGCGACATAAAGGACGAGGATGAGTGGCGCGATAACTTCGCGGTTGATGAGGACATCATCCTCACCGATGACCTCACCGACGACCTCACCGATGACCTCACCGACGAAACGCCCGACATCGACAACGCGCCGCCGCCCTGTGTCGATCTGTGCGTCGTGGGCGATGTATCGGCCGAAGGAACCTGTACGCTCTGGGACGACGCGGCACAGCAGTGGGTGTCCGCTATCGACGACGGCGTAGGACAACTCCACAACCGCGCCCGCAACTATCTACCGCTCCTCCGCGACCGGCTCATGCCCGAAGGGGGCATCTTCCGCACCGAGTTCAGCGACCAGACCTATGCGCAGGTGACCATGCACACCGGTCGGCGTGATTCGCCGATATGGACCGGCACCTATCTCGCCGCCGAGGCGATGCGCTTTATGGTCACCGGCGATCCCGAGGCATTGGAACAGATCGACCGGACGGTGCGGGTGATCGACCGCTGGTGGCGGATAGCGGGCGACCGCGGCTATCTGGCACGGTATGCCGCGCCGGCCGACAGCGCGCCGGAGGTGGTCGCGATATTCGACTACGACGCCAACCATCCCATCGAGAACCACAAGGACTATTGGTTCGAAGGGGCGTTCTGGCACTGGAAGGGAGACATCAGCCGCGACCAGTATCAGGGGGTGATGCTCGGATACTCCTTCGCCTACGAGGCGACACAGGACGAGGCGCTCAAAGAGATCATCCGCTCGAATGTCGTCAACTTCATCGAACAGTTGATGGAGGTGAGAAGCGTTCTGATCGACTTTTCCGTCAACGGCGTCACCATACCCTACACCATGGACATCCAGTACGCCGTCTATAACAGTGCCGAGAACGGCGACAACGGGCGTCCCTATCTGGCGTTCGACACCGGTTCGGGCGAGGAGATCAGCAGGGGCTTCCTCAATTTCTGGACCAATCCCTCGATATACCTCCGGCAACTGCCGGGCTTCAACTGGGTCCCCGACTTCTATCTGCGAACACAGGCGATTCAACTCGCCGGGATGTTCCGCGTCGCCTTGCAGGTGACCGACGGCGTACCGGCCTACGCGGCGCGGCGGGCGGCGATACTCCAGCATTACAACGACCATTTCGAGGAATGGCTCGACCTCGCCGACGGCTACACCGACACCAGTCAGTGCGGCGCCAGCTATCACGGCTTCAACATCGCCTTCGAACCGCTCTACAACTGGGTGCGGCTGGAGGACGACGCGGCCCGCAGGGTGCGCATACAGGATGATGTTCTGCGCAACAAACTCTGGACGGCGGTCGACGACCACAAGAATGTCTTCTTCGCCTATATCTACGCCTCGCAGGCCGCTCCCGGCGACAACACCGGCCCGCTCATCGCGGCACACAACGCACAACTCACGCAGTTCCCCGCCGCGCCGCTCACCGCCCCGCCGGTCGACAACAGCGCCGACTATCCCGCCGATGCCAGTTGCGAAGGGCTTTCATCGACCGCCATCGATGTGGCCGACCGCGTCCCCTCCTGTTTCATGTGGGAACGCAACCCGTGGACATTGACCGATCCGGGGATACCGAACTTCCTCTACCCCGGCGTCGATTATCTGATAACATACTGGATGGCGCGTCATTACGGTTTCATCGGCGAAGATGCGCCCGACACCTGCCTGCGGTGGAAGGAATAGATACCATGAAGATCACCCAAACAACGATAGATGAGGTACGGAACATGAACCGGAAAATGCTGGCCGTCATCTGCGGCGCGCTGCTTTTCTCTCTTTTCACCGCCTGCTCGACGCCCGAGGAAACGGAAGATATCTTCTGCGAAAGCATCCTCGACTGCCCGGAGGGTATGGATTGTGTTGACTATACCTGCGTCGAGATGACGGTCGACACGAAGCCCGCCGACAAAGATACCGCCACGCCCGACACCGTTGATACGACCGATTTATCGGATGTGACCGATGTGACCGACGATATCATCGTCGACACCGAACCGGTCGACGATCAGCCGGTCGTTGACGAGGATAGTGTTGATGTCGTACCGACCGACGATCAACCAATCATCGATGAGGATGGCATCCTGCCCGACACCGACAAACTGCTGAACGATGGCGACGAACTGTTGGTCGAAGAACCGGCCGACGAAGATGTCGTCGCCGACGATACCACGGTAACAGACAGCGACACCGTGCTACCCTCGAGCGTCACCATCGGCGATGGGACCGACACGCAGTGGATACCGATCGGCTGCCGGCTGTTCCCCTATTCGCGTTCCGCCGGGCTCTACCTTGCCGCCGAGATCGGTTATTCGGCGACCATTACGAAACTTGCGTGGTACGATGAGACCGGCGCGGCGACCTCGCGGCCCATCAAGATATATCTGAAAGAAACGACCGACGCCTCGCTCTCGGCCTCGACCTGGGATACGCAGACCACCGGGGCGACCGTCGTCTTCGAAGGCGACATCACCACCGTCGCCGGTTGGAATGAGTTCACGCTGACAACGCCGTTCGTTCACAGCGGCGAGAACAATCTGCTGGTGCTCGTCGAGATGAACAAGAAGGACACCAACGACAGCGATTCTCCTGCCAACCGCTACACCGACGCGCCGGGCCTGCACGAGGCGTGGAATGAGAATTACATCCCGACCGACAACGGCTCGGTCGACGGCTCGCGCCCGAACATCACGATATCGTTCTAGCGTTTTACTCGAATATCTTCATGGTGCGGACCTCTTCGATGAGGCCGAAGATATTCTTGAGTTCGACCAGTTCGACCCCTTTCACCTTGGGTTTGTGGCGCAGGACCGGGACATAGATCCGTTTGAGGCCGAGGCGCGCCCCCTCTTTGAGCATCAGTTCTATCCCCGGCACCTCCCGTATCTCGCCCGCCAGCCCCATCTCGCCGATGAAGGCGACCCGCGACGGCACGGCGATACTGAACATCGACGACAGAAGCGACGCCGCGATGGGGAGATCACTCGCCGGGGTCTTGAGCTTGAGCCCGCCCACCACATTGACGAAAACATCGAAGCTGGAGAAATAGACGTCGCCGCGTTTTTCGAGGACCGCCGTTATCATCGCCAGCCGGCCGTTGTCGATGCCGCTGGTCACGCGGCGCGGCTGGGGCAGGTTGGAGTTCGTGGCGAGCGACTGCACCTCGATGAGGAACGGCCGCGTCCCCTCCATGATAAGGGCGAGCGCCCCGCCCGAGGTATGCTCCTCGCGGTTCGATATGAAGAACTGCGACGGGTTCTCGACCTCTTCGAGTCCCTGCGAGGTCATCGTGAAAATGCCGATCTCGTCGGTGCCGCCGAAGCGGTTCTTGGTGGTCCGCAGAACGCGGTAGCCGAGCGTCGGATCGCCCTCGAAGTAGAGCACCGTGTCGACCATGTGCTCGAGCAGCATCGGCCCGGCGATGGTCCCCGACTTGGTGACATGCCCGATGACGAAGAGCGTCACACCGCTTTTTTTCGCGATCTCGAGGAGCCGCACTGCGCACTCCTTTATCTGGCCGACCGCGCCGGGGATGCCGGTGACGGCGGTCGAGAAGACGCTCTGGATCGAATCGACGAAGACCACCTCGAACTTCTCCTGCTCGACGATCTCACGCAGGAGTTCAATGTTGTTCTCGTTGCTGACGAAGAGTTGGCTTTTCGCCTCGGCCTTGGTCAGGCGGCCGAACCGCATCTTCACCTGCGGCGCCGACTCCTCGCCCGAAAGGTAGAGCACCTTGCGGTGCGCTGCCAGTTTCAGCGCTATCTGGAGCATGAGGGTCGATTTGCCGACGCCGGGGGCACCCGAGATCAGGTTGTAACTGCCGCGCACCGCGCCGCCGCCGAGGATGCGGTTGAACTCGACCGATCCGCAGTCGATCCGGTCGGCCTGCGTCGTATCTATCGCGTCGATGTGGGTGTAGAGCGGGGCGTCGGACGAATGGGCGCTTATCGTGAAGAGTGTCTCATCCTTCTCCTCAAAACTCTCCCACTCGCCGCACCCCGGACAACGGCCGAGCCACTTGACCGAGCTGTAGCCGCAATGCGAGCAAATGAACATCGTTTTTTTCTTCTTCGCCATCGTATCCCTCCCCTTATCTGCCTTTCGAAAAATACTCGTCGAGGAACTTCCAGCCAACGGCGGTGTCGCCGGCGGCGACCGCCTGCTGTACCGCGTCGGGCGCCGCCCGTTTGATGACCGCCATCTGCTTCTCCGAAAGCGGCCGTTGCGGCGCGACAGGCTTTTCACCGGCGCCTTGCGCGGCGGCAGGCGGGGTCTCAAAAATGTAATCCATCCGCCACGAATCCCGGTTCAGCCGAAGGCGCGCCTCGAAAGGCTTCCCTTCCTTATTTTTCATCTTGAGCGGTTTTTTCGTCTCGCCGTTCTTGAGCAGGTTCTTGAGTTCGGTCTTGGTCACCTTCCCCTCGGAATAGCTTTTCCAGACGACGAATCCGCACCCCTGACGGTCGGTGCAGGAATAGCACTTCTCCCGTTCGAGGACAAAGCCCTTGCCGCACTTCGGGCACGGGCCAAGCGCATCGGCGGCGTCGAGCTGGTTGAGCCGCGCGACGCTCCCTTGAATTTTATCGAAAACACGCCGCAGAAAGTCGAGCGACTCGGTCATGAACTGGTCGAAACCGACGCTCCCCTTCCCCTTCACCGTGTTCCAGAGATGATATTCGAGCCGCGCGCTGTAGTCGGGCACCTTGAGTTCGTCGGGGAGAAGCGGCTCCAGTTCGAGGCCGAGCGGCGTGGGAACGTAGACCTGCTTCTCCTTTTTGATGTATTCGCGGGCGATGAGCGTCGGGATGAACCCGGCCCGCGTCGCGGCGGTCCCGACTCCGTTGGCATCCTTGAGCGCCTCGCGCAGCGCCTTGTCGGCGACCAGCAGGTGCGCCTTTTCCATTAGCGACAGTATCGCCGCGTCGGTGTAGAGCGGCGGCGGCTTGGTCTCGTCCTTCTTTTCGCCCAGTTTTCCGGCGACCGTCTGACCGGGCGCGTAGGAGACCTGCAGCGGCTTCTCTTCCTCTTCCGCATCGTCGTCGGCGACGAGTTCCTTACCCAGCGCCGCCTTGAAGCCGAGATCGGTGTAGTTGCGGAACCGCGCGAGGAACGGGATATTGTCGATGGTCCCCAGCATCTCGGTCGTGTCGCCCTTCGCGGGCGGCAGGAGCGTCGCGAGGAACCGCTTCACGATGAGGTCGAAGAGTTTCCGCTCGTCCTCCGACAGCGTCGGCAGGCCGGGGCGATCGTAGGAAAGGACCGGGATGATGGCGTAGTGTCCCTGCAGTTCGCCGATGTATTTCTTGGCGAGCGCGAACTCCGGGTTCGCACTGCGCACCGTCGCGGCGAGTTGGCGATAGTCGGCGAACCGCTCGACCAGCGCCACCGCCTTCCCCAGTTCCTTCGCCTCCTCGGGCGAAAGGACATTGCAGTCGGTGCGGGGATAACTGATGAGTTCGTGCGTCTCGTAGAGCGTCTGCGCCAGTTTCAGCGTATCGTCGGGACTGAACTTGTACTTGTTCGCGGCATCCTTCTGCATCTGCTTGAGGTCGTAGAGCGACGGGGCGAATTCGCTGAAGGGCTTCTTCTCGACGGCGGTGATCGGGAGCGCCTTCCCGGCGAGCGCCGCCACTTTCTTCTGGTCTTCCGCGTCGGCCGCGAAGAACTTCCGTATCTTTTTCTCCTCGTCGACGAGATTGAACACGACGCCGTCGGCCGTCTTGAACGAGTAGGTCCAGTAGGTCTGCGGCGTATGGTCGGTGTGCTCACGCCAGCGCTTCACGATCTCGGCCAGCAGCCACGACTGGACGCGGCCGACCGATATGAGGTGCCCCGGCCGCCCGTACTTCACCGAATAGAGCCGCGTCAGTTGGAGCCCGACGGTCCAGTCGACCGCCTCGCGGGTCCTCGCCGCCTGATAGTAGCCTTCGTAGTCGCTGTGCGGTCTGCGCTCGGCGAACGCCTTTTTTATCTCCGACGCCGTTTCGCTGTGGAGCCAGACGCGCGTCAGTTTTTGCCCCTTCATCAGGCCGCGGTCGGCCGCTATCTCGACGATGTTGCGCTGGATGAGTTCCCCTTCGCGGTCGGGGTCACAGGCGAGCACCACCTCGTCGGCCTGCGCGAGGTGTTTGGCTATCTCGGTGAATGCCTCCTCCTCGCGGATGACATGGACGAATTTCTCCGGCACGAACGGCAGGTGCGGGATCGAGCCGCGCCAGGTGTTGTTCTCGCCGAGCCGGTCGGCGAGGTAGTGATTGATGTCGGCGAGCGATTCGATGTGGCCGAACGAGTTGGCGACCCGCAGATCGGGGACCCCCTTCAGCGCCTCGCGGTACTTCCGCGCCATCGACGGCTTTTCGGTGATGATGAGTATGGTCACGCGCCGCTCCCGTTCATGCAACCCGCTGAAACACCCAAACGCCGTTCACTACTGGACACAGCGCACATCATAGTTGGCGGGGGTGTAGTTCTTTTCGCCGTTATAGACCCGGCCGCTTTTGAAATTCACATACCACGCGTTGGCGGTATAACTCAGCAGTTCCTGCGACGACCAGAGCCAAGTCCTGTCGCCGAAGACCGAATAGCGACCGTCGCCCATGTCGGTGCAGGATTCGCAATTAGACGACCAGCAGGTCGATGAGAGACAACTGTCGGTGACCCCGCAGGAACCGCCGGTCTGGGTAGCGGGGCAGGTCGTGATGAGTTTTCGGAGTTCCGATATGGTCGGCCGCCGTCCGCCGATCGAACTGCAGTGTGTGCCGGCGTCGCCCCAAGTCGTCGGGAGCCCGGTCGGTTCCGACCAGCACAGTCCGCCGAAGGTGTTGGGGAAATTCGCGCCGCAACTTGAAGAGACACAGGCCGATCCGGTCCACGCCGACCCAGCGGCGCACTTGTAGCGGCAGGCGGTCGTGCTGCCGTTCAGGCTGTAGGAGGTCGCGCTGTCGGAGGGCGTCCATGCGCTCCCGTTCCAGGCCTGCTGGTAGGAAGAGACCGTATTCCAGTCGGAGTTCTCCGGCTTTTCGGCGCAGGTGAAGGTGCGGGTATTCGAAACGCAGGCGGCGCCGTCCCAGTGGTGATCGGTCACGCAGATAAATCGGCATTCGGTGGTGCTGGGGTTCTGGTTGTGAACGCCTGCCGTGTCGGGTTGCCACGACGACCCATTCCATGTCTGAACGATGCTCGATACGGTGTTCCATGACGCGTTGGCGGGCAGTCCGGTGCACGGTTGTTCCGATCGGGTATCGGCAAGGCAGAAGGTGCCGTTGAACGCATAGTTGAGCGAGCAGGCGCAATCATACCCGGCTACCGTATCGTTGCAAACAGCCCCGATATCGCCCCCATTGTCGCAGGGATCGCTCATCGTCACGCATTCGTTCGGGGGGGTGACATCATCCTCATCGGACGGTATCGGATCGGCATCCTCATCGGGAACGATATTGTCCAGCGAACCCTCATCGTGGTCGACCGTTCCATCTTCCCCGTCGCTCACCACATCGATCTCGTCGGCCGACTGATCGGCGTCGAGGAGGTCTCCATCGGCATCGGGGAGCTCTCCGTCGGCGTCCGATAACGCGCCGTGGTCATCGGCGAGGATCGTCTCCTCATCGGGAGAGACGATATCGTCCGGCTGAACGGCGTCATCATCGAACGGCTCCGCGGTGTCGGAAAGAAGCAGGTCGCTGTCGTCGTACGAAGCGACGCAGGCGCCCGCGACGCAGATGAAGGGATCCTTGCAGGTGCCGTTGCCAAAGCAACTTTCGCCGATATCGCCACGATCTTTCAGTACGAAATCGCTACATCCGACGGTCAGAACGATCGGAAGGAGCAACGCGATCTTTGTCATCCCATCTCCTCTGCGGGTCCGCTACACTTTCACCGTCGCGAGTATAGCAAGCGGCAGACTGATTTCAAGGTTTCGGCGATACGCCACGGAATGCTCCTCCGACCGTGCTCCATCGCAGGAACTATAAAATCCATCTTTGACAGCGCAAATTCTTTTTGTTATAGTGCTCCGACAAAGATCGAACCCTATGAAGGAGTTAGCGAAATGTCGTTCAAACAAATGACCCTTTTCTGCGCGACGCTGTTGTGCGCCGCCGTCATGACGGCTCAAGAGGCCGCCGCTCAAGTCCCCGCCGCCGCCGAAGGCTCCGGCGGACAAGCCGCTACACCAACCGAAGGAGGAGTCGCGATGGAACCAAAAGAACCGAAGATCCTCGTCGTCTATTTCAGCCGCTCGGGCAACACCGAGTCGGTCGCGTCGCTCATCGCGTCGAAACTCAACGCCGACAGCGAGAAATTAATCGAACAGGGGACCGACTGGGAGGGCGTCTGGGGATACCTCAAGGCGGGCAAAGCGGCGTGGCAGGAGACGGCGACCAGCATCGAAAAACTCAAGAAGAACCCGAAGGACTACGACCTCGTCGTCATCGGCACCCCCATCTGGGCGTGGAACATGACCCCGGCGATTCGTTCCTTTCTGACGGTCTACAAGGATGATCTCAAGAAGGTCGCCTTCTTCGCGACCGAGGGCGGTTCGGGCCACGAGAAGGCATTCAAGAACATGGAGACGCTCACTGGGAAAGCGCCGGTCGCCACCGCAGCGGTGCTGGAAAAAGAGGTGAAAAAAGGCGACACGATGCGCGAGAAGGTCGCCACACTGGCCACCGAGATCAAAAAGGCGCTCGGGATATCCTCTTCCTTGTAACGTTGCTTTCTGTTCAAAAACAAAGAAAATTTGTCAATCGCATTTCTTTGGGCTATAGTGCCGCCGTGGTCTTTTGTCTTATCTTGATGGAGTAATAGCATGCAGCGCAAAGATTTCGTGGAAAAGATCGATCACCTGTTGAAAACCCATCAAAAGGTGGAGATGAATGTTTCGCGTGAGGAGCTCATTTTCCACGCCGTTACCCGCGGCAAGGCACTCATCACGGTCAACGGCACCCTTGCCACCTGGACCCCGGTCGAATCGACCGGCCGCAGCCCCAAGGACACCCTCATCGTCCGCCGTCCCGAAAGCGAAACGAAGATCGACTGGACGAGTCCCGCGTGCAACCCCTGCACCCCCGAGACCTTCGATATGCTTTTTGCCGACGCGCTGGAATTCCTCGCCAAGAAGCAGTCGTTCTACGTCACCGACCGCGTGCTGGGGGCAGACTCCTCCTACGCCCTCCCCTGCCGCACCATCACCGACCGGTCGCTGGTGGCGCTGTTCACCGACAACATGTTCCGCGCGGTGCCCAAAGATATCGACAAGAGCGTGTTCGCCAAGAAGGGCTTCACCATACTCGCGGTCCCCTACAACAAACTCGACCCGGCCAAGTATGTCGGCCGTCTGCGCAAGCTCCCGAGCGGTAAAACGACCGATATGTGCATCGTGATGGACTTCGACAACGGCATCGGCATCGTCATCGGCTCGGCCTACCTCGGATCGGTCAAAAAGATGATGTTCACCGTCATGAACCACTACCTCCCCGAGATCGGCATCCTGCCGCTCCACTGTTCGGCCAACGAAGGTGAAAAGGGCGACTGCGCGCTTCTGCTCGGCCTGTCGGGCACCGGCAAGACAACGCTGTCGGCCGATCCGGAGCGGGCGCTTTTGGGCGATGACGAACACGGCTGGAGCGACCACGGCGTGGCCAACTTCGAGAACGGCTGCTACGCGAAGCTCATCAATCTCAACAAGGAAAAGGAACCGGAGATATACAACGCCGTCTTCCATCAGGCGCACCACCTCAAGCACGGCGCGATCATCGAGAACACGATGGTCTTCCCCGACGGTTCGTTCGACCTCTACGACGGACGGCTCGCCGAGAACAGCCGCGCCGGGTTCCCGCTGTCGTTCCTGACCAACATCAAGGAATCGGCCGTCAGCGGCCATCCGACGACGATACTGTTCCTCACCGCCGACGCCAACGGCGTCCTGCCGCCGGTCGCGAAACTGAATAAAGAACAGGCGATGATGTGGTACCTCATGGGCTACACCTCGAAGCTCGCCGGGACCGAAACGGGGGTCAAGGATCCCGAGACCACCTTCTCGCGCTTCTTCGGCGAACCCTTCTTCCCGCGCAATCCCAACGACTATATCAACCTCTTCGGCGAGAAGCTCGACAAGCACCACGCCCATGTCTATCTCGTCAACACCGGTTGGTCGGGCGGCCCGGTCGGCAAGGGAAAGCGGATGGACATCACCCTCACGCGGCGGCTCGTCTCGGCGGCGCTCAACGGCGAACTGGAAAAGGTCGAATACCGCGAGGACCCGCTGTTCCACATCATGGTCCCGCTCTCCTGCCCCGGCGTCGACGCGAACATCCTCAATCCGCAGAATACCTGGGAGGATAAGGAGGCGTTCCACTACCGCGCCGAGAAACTTGCCGAGGAATTCTCGCGCCACTTCGACCGCGCCTACGGTCTGCGCTCCATCAACCCCGCCGTCGTCAAGCAGTGTCCCGGCAAATAACGCCTCCCGATTTCTTGTAACTTTCTTTTTTCCATGCTAGATTCGGCTCCGTCCCTATCTCTATGGAGGAACCGATGCCGCTCTACACCGCCGTCAAGGGAATGAACGATGTCCTGCCGCCCGCATCGCTCCGCTGGAGCCGGATGGAGGAGGACCTGCGCCTTCTTGCCGCGCGCCTGAACTATCAGGAGATACGCACGCCGGTGGTCGAATCGCTGGAGCTGTTCCAACGCGGGCTCGGCGAGACCTCGGACGTCGTCCAGAAGGAGATGTACGTCTTCGAGGATAAGAACGGCAACAAACTGGCGCTCAAGCCCGAAGGGACCGCCGGGGTGGTGCGCGCCTTCATCGAACACAGCGTCGGCATCGAAAAGCCGGGCCCGCATAAACTCTTCTACATCGGCCCCAACTTCCGTTACGAGAAACCGCAGAAAGGACGCTACCGCCAGTTCCACCAGTTCGGGCTCGAGATATTCGGCGATCCGACCCCCGAGATGGACGCCGAACTGATCTACGCCGCCTCGATGATACTCGACCATTTCAAGGTGAAGGGGGAGATCCGCGTCAACTCCATCGGCTGTCCCGCCTGCCGCCCCGCCTACCGCGAAACGCTCGTCAATTACTTCCGTCCGAAGGCGGAGGAACTCTGCGGCGACTGCCGCCGCCGCATCGATATCAACCCGCTGCGCCTCATCGATTGTAAAGCCGATGCACCGCGCGAACGCTGGAACGACATCCCGGTCATCACCGACCACCTCTGCCCGCAGTGCGCGTCGGATTTCGACCGGCTGAAAAAGGCGCTCGAGATATTCCATGTCCCCTTCGTCGTCGATCCGTTCATCGTCCGCGGGCTCGACTACTACGTCAAGACCGCCTTCGAGATAACGGCCGACACCGGCGGGACGCAGAACGCCATCGCGGGGGGCGGCCGCTACGACAATCTCGTCGCCGAAACGGGCGGCGACGCGACGCCCGCCACCGGTTTTGCCATCGGCCTTGAACGGCTCCTCTCGGTCGTGCCGGAGGACTTCTACGGGGCGCAACCGCTCGCGATGGGCTTCGCGCTCTACGACGGCGGCATCCCGGCGCTCCTCCATCTCACCAAACATCTGTCGCACCATCCGGTCCGCTACATGGCCGAATACACGCCGCGCAAATTCAAGAACGCCCTGCAGAAGGCCAACAAGCTCGGCGCGCGCCATATCTTCATCTTCGGCGAGGACGAGGTGAAGAACGCTCAGGTGCTCTACAAGGACCTCGCGACCGGCGACCAGAAACTCTTCGGCCAGCACGAAACGATGACCATCGTCTCGATGCTGATGGATAAAGAGATCGCGAAATGATCGTCAAGGAACTCACCGATATCTTCGACAAGTACCGGTCCGACAAGGATATTTTCCACGACCTGATGCCGGTCAAGATACAGGAGGTGCTCCTGGTCGCGACGCTCTACGACGCTTTCATCCTCGAGCGTGACGGCCAGTTGTCGGAACAGATATTCGGCGAATACTACCAGTTGAACCTTTCCGCGGCGCCGCGCATCACCAGCGCCTACAGCCCCGAGGACGCCCTCAAGAAACTCGACCAGCGGCCGTTCGATGTGGTGATACTGATGGTCGGCCTCGATGTCCGCGCCCCGCTCGCGCTCGCCAAGGAGATCAAGAAACGGCGCGAACTGCCGGTGATACTGCTGTTCAACAACTCGGCCAATCTTCACCTTTGCCCGGTCGATTCGCCCGAGATGCGCCACATCGACCGCGTCTTTGTTTGGAACGGCTACTCCAAGATATTTCTCGCCATCACCAAATACATCGAAGACCGCGCGAATGTCGACAACGACACCGGTCTGGGCATGGTGCAGGTGGTGCTCCTGATCGAGGACAGTATCCGGTTCTATTCGCGCTACCTGCCCTTCCTCTACGCCGAGATCATGCGGCAGACCCAGCGGCTCATCGCCGACGAGAACCTCGATGAGATGAACAAACTGCTCCGGATGCGGGCGCGCCCCAAGGTACTGCTCGCAACCACCTACGAGGAGGCGCTCGAACTCTACCGCAAGTACCGCAAACATCTGCTCGCGGTGATATCGGATGTCCGCTTCCCGCGCGCCGGGAAGATCGACCCGCAGGCGGGGCTCACCTTCGTCCGCTCGATAAAGGAGGAACTGCCCGACCTCCCGGTGCTCATGCAGAGTTCCGAGGCGCACAACGAACCGAAGGCCCACCTTCTCGGCGCCGGTTTCATCAACAAGAACTCCGAAAGCCTGTCGTTCGACATCCGCAACTTCCTCATGGACCGGCTCGGGTTCGGCGGCTTTGTCTTCCGCGACCTCGAAGGGCGCGAGATCGGCCGCGCGACCAACATGGAGGAGTTCGAGGCGAACATCCGCACCATCCCGCAGGAATCGCTCATCTACCACGCCTCGCGCAACCACTTCAGCGCGTGGCTGACCGCGCGCGGCGAACTGATCTTCTCGCGGATACTCCGCTCGGCCCATGTCGGCGACTTCACCGGTCCCGAGGAACTGCGGAAATTCATCGTCTCGATATTCGAGAACGTCCGCAACAAGAAGGTGAAGGGGCGCGTCATCAATTTCGACGAATCGGTCTTCGGCTCCTCCTCCTACATCGTCCGGTTCGCCAACGGCTCGCTCGGCGGCAAGGGACGCGGCATCGCTTTCATCAACAATCTCGTCGAGAACATCGATTTCTCGCGCCACATCCCCGAGATGCACGTCCGCATCCCGACCACCGCCGTCATCGGCATCGACGAATACGACAATATGATCGATTCGCACAACCTCCGCGACGCCATCTACCGCGAAGAGGACCACGAACGGGTCAAGGACCTGTTCCTGAACACCGCCCTCTCTCTCGACCTGCGCAAGAAACTCAAGAAATTCCTGACGCTGGTCACCTGTCCGCTCGCGGTGCGCTCGTCGGGGCTGTTCGAGGATATGCTGCTCCAGCCGTTCGCCGGCATCTACAGCACCTACCTCATCCCGAACGACCATCCCGACATCAATGTCCGCTTCAAGCAACTCATGGAGGCGATAAAACTGGTCTACGCATCCATCTTCTCGCCCAAGTCACGCGCCTATTTCGACGCGGTCAACTACAAGATAGAGGAAGAGCGGATGGCGATCATCATACAGGAGGTGATCGGCCGACGCCGCGGACAGTATCATTACCCGCACATCAGCGGCACGGCGCAGTCGTTCAACTACTATCCGGTGGCCGACCTCAAGCCCGAGGACGGGCTCGCGACCGCCGCGCTGGGGCTGGGCAGTTATGTGGTCGAGGGGGAGCAGGCGTTCCGCTTCTCGCCGCGCTATCCCAAACGCGATCTGGTCTCCCCCGACTATCAGGCGCAGATGTCTCAGCGCTTCTTCTACGCACTCGATCTCGAACGGACCGAACCCGATCTCCGTTCGGGCGAGGAATCGTGCTACGCGCGGCTCGACATCGGCGAGGCCGAGAAACACGGCGTCCTGCACCATCTCGCCTCTGTCTACGACCTCGAGAATCACCGGATCCAGCCGGGGCTGTCGGCGCGCGGGCCGCGCATCCTCAATTTCGCCAACATCCTCAAATACGACCACCTGCCGCTCGCCCGGACGCTCGAGATACTCCTTGAAGTGGGCGAGAAGTCGCTGGGCAATCCGGTCGAGATCGAGTACGCGATCGACCTCGACACCGACCGCACCGGCAAGCCGACCTTCTACCTGCTGCAGCTCAAACCGCTCATCCAGAAGTTCGAGGATGTCTCCATACGGCCCGAGGAATTGGCGCGCGACAGCCTCGCACTCCACACCGACCGCGCGATGGGCAACGGCCGCGACGACACGGTGTATGACCTGATATTCGTCGATCCCGACCGTTTCAACAGCGGCGAGACAGTCGAGATGGCGGCCGAACTGGAAGAACTCAACGCCGCGCTCAAGGCCGAGGGACGCAAGTGCATCCTCATCGGGTTCGGCCGCTGGGGGACGCGCGACCGCTGGCTCGGCATACCGGTGCAATTCAACCAGATATCGCAGGCCCGCGCCATGGTCGAGGCGGGACTCGAGAATTTTCAGGTCGATTCCTCGCTCGGTTCGCACTTCTTCCACAACATCACCTCGATGAACATCGGCTACTTCACCATCGACTGGCGCAACAAGGAACATTTCATCGACTGGGACTGGCTGCGGTCGCTGACGCCGCACCGGACCACCCCGCATCTGCGCCATATCCGCAGCGACAAGCCGTTCGAGATACTGATGGACGGCCGCAAGGGAATATCGGTCATCCGCAAACCGCGCGACTAGGGAGGCTCCATGGCGGCGTTCGAAGCGATCCTCAACGACATCAGCGGATTCATCTGGGGCTGGCCGCTCATCATACTGCTGTTCGGCACGCACCTCTTCCTCACCGTACGGCTCCGTTTCATCCAGCGTTACATCGGCACCGCGATAAAACTCTCCTTCAGCCGGAAAAGCGAAGGGACCGGCGAGATCAGCCATTTCGGCGCGCTCACCACTGCGCTTGCCGCCACCATCGGCACCGGCAATATCGTCGGCGTCGCGACCGCCATCGCGGTGGGCGGCCCCGGCGCGGTGCTCTGGATGTGGCTGACCGGCGTGTTCGGCATCGCCACCAAATACGGCGAGGCGGTCCTGTCGGTGAAGTACCGCCGCCTTTCCCCCGACGGCACCGTCTCGGGCGGCCCGATGTATGCACTGGAGGACGGGCTCAAGTCGAAATGGCTCGCGGTCCTCTTCGCCGGATTCACCGCTGTGGCCGCCTTCGGGATCGGCAACATGGTGCAGGCAAACTCCATTGCGGGGCTCATGGGAAAAACCTTTGGCCTCCCCGGTTGGGCGACGGGGATCATCCTCACCGGCTTCACGGCGCTGGTCATCCTCGGCGGGGTCCGCTCCATCGCGAAGGTCTGCGAGAAACTGGTGCCGCTGATGGTGGTCGTCTACGTTATTGGTTGTGTGATACTCCTTATCATCGGCTGGCGGACGATACCCGATTCGCTGTGGCTCATCGCCACTTCGGCCTTCGGCGGCCACGCGGCGCTCGGCGGCTTTGTCGGCGCAGCGCTCAAAGAGACGGTCCGCTACGGCATCGCGCGCGGTCTTTTTTCCAACGAGGCGGGCTTAGGTAGCGCCCCCATCGTCGCGGCGGCGGCGCAGACCAAGAACCCGGTACGGCAGGCGCTCGTCTCCTCGACCGGCACCTTCTGGGATACCGTGGTGGTCTGCCTGATGACGGGACTCGTGCTCGTCAATTCGGGCCGCTGGACCGAAGGGCTCAACGGTTCGGCGCTCACCCACGCCGCCTTCTCTCAACTCGGCGCGTTCGGCCCGACGCTCCTCACCTTCGGACTGCTCACCTTCGTCTTCTCGACGATACTCGGCTGGTCCTACTACGGCGAGAAGGCGGTCGAATATCTCTTCGGCCGCGCGAGCATCCGTCCCTACCGCTGGCTCTGGGTGGCTATGGTGATGGTCGGCTCGACCCTCTCACTGGGCGCGGTGTGGACCTTCGCCGACATCGCCAACGGCCTCATGGCGCTCCCCAACCTCATCGCCCTCATCCTGCTCAACGGCGTCATCGTCGCCGAAACGCGCAAGTATCTCTGGACCCCCGACCGCCTCGACAGCGAAGAGTGATATCACTTCATTTCCGTTGACTTGTCCGCGCCGAATTGATAGTATCGCGGCAACCGACATACCGGAACTGGGCTATCGACATGAGAATTCCGCTCCTCATCGTCATGGTTATCTGGCTGTGCGAGGCGTCCGCCTTCCCCCAAACACGCGAGTTGACCGTTTGGCACCCTTATCACGGCGTGGAAGAAAAGGCGTTGCACGAGATCGCGGCGCTGTTCTCATCTCAGAGATCGGGAATATCAGTCAGATTGATCGCGTTGCCGACCGACCAGTTCGCCACCCTTTTTGACGAAGCGTGGGCACGACGCGATCTGCCCGACGCCCTCATATTCGACCATGAGAAAAGCGGCGCCTGGGCCGCCGCCGGCCGCATTGTACCGCTACCGAAATACTTCGCCGACCACATCGCCGGGCTCACCCTGCCGACTGCTCTCGAGTCTCTGCGGCACGAGGGGCGATCGTGGGGCATCCCCCTCTCCGTTTCCACGATGCTTCTCTTCCGACGCACCGATATGATCGCCAACCCTCCCGCGACGACCGACGAACTTATCTCCGCCGCCCGCTCATGGGTCGGGAACGATACCGAACGCTTCGGCCTCGCATTCGATAACCGGTCGGTGGCGATACTGAGCGCTTTTTTCAGCGGCTTTGGCGGCGGCCTGTGCATGAGCGGCCCGATCGTCGCCGAGCACCCCTGCCTCGACAGCGCCGAGAACGCGGCGGCGCTCGCCTTTCTTGCGGAACTGGTGAACGAACGGCTGCTTTCCCCCGATGCGACCCTATCGCAGGCGACCCGCTGGTTCATCGACGGACGCGTTCCGTTCGTGATCGCCGACCAATCCTTCGGCGCCGCACTGCCGGCCGCCACACCCTTCAGCGCATCACCGCTTCCGACCGTTTCGGCGACCGGCCTACCGATGCGCACACCGCTTCAGGTCAAAGCGCTCTATCTGATCAACGCCCCCCATACCGATCTCCCCGCGACCATGCGCTTCGGAGAATTCCTGGCCTCGACCCGGGGCGCCCATCTGCGGGCGACACGCAGCGGCCAGACCATCGCCACCTTGCTCGCCTACGACGAGGTGGAATTGCACGACGACCCCTTCTTCAACCTCGTGCGACAGCAGGCCGAGAAAGCCGAACCGCTGAGCGCCCGCGCCGATATGCCGCTTCTGATCGAACCCCTCCGCAACGCCCTGCGCGCCGTGCTCGAATTCGACCGCCCGCCGCGCGAGGCGCTCGCCGCCGCATTCACGGAATACGACGAAGCACTCCACCCTCCCAGCCTTCAACGCCGCATCGGTCTGTCGGCACTGGTCCTGTTCCTCTTGTTTCTCCCCGCGCTCATATTCTCACGACTGCTCAAACGCCGTGATTGACAAGCAACGAACGATAGGCTATGTTCAAACAACGGTCACTGGGTGACGCATGCGACGGTTTTTTTGTCTCTCCATGCTACTATGTTTCGCTTTATCGCTGTTCGCCAATGAATCGCCACGCCTCGCCGTTATGGAGTTGCGCGCAACGGAGACCTTTCCCTCCCCGGAGGAACTGACCGCTCTGACCCGCGAATTGCGTCAGCTCATCGCGAATGAACTCCTTTTCCGGGTGCTGGACGGTCCGGCGCAACAGAAACGGCTCGCCACGCTCGCCGACCCGGCCCGTTTCGCCGACCGCGCCGCCTGTATCGCCGGCGACTGCCTCCCGACCCTGCGCGGAGCGCTGGATGCCGATCTGGTCCTGTGGGCCACGGTCTCCTGTCCCGACGAGACGCACTGTTCGATCACCGCCTCACTACAACCCACCGGCGAGGGGACGCCGACCGCGGTGACCATTGAAACGCCCCGGAACATCACCGGCATCCGCGGTGCGCTGCGGGCGATCGCGCAGAAACTCGGTACGCCGCGACGGGACCCGTTCGCCGCCCCGGCCCCCGCGATCAGCGCACAAGCGACCGCAACGCCGGCCGCCCCTCCCGACCCCGGCCGGATCCGCCGGCTCCGCACCGGGAATATACCCGAAGACAAGTTGCTCTATCAGAACTACGTCATCATACTCAACGGATTCATCGGCTCGACCATCGGCATCCGCACCACCTGGGGAACGCTCCGCTGGGAACACTTCCAGATGGAGATCCTCAGCGGCGGCGGCGGCGTGGATGTCATCTCCGGTCTGGAAGGAGTCCATTTTTCCTGTCACCTTATCGGACTGGGCGGCAAATGGGAGATCGCCTCCTCGCGGGAACACGAACTGGGCTTCATGATCGGCCTTATCGGCGGCGGCGTCACCATGAGCAATGATCTTCTCCGGATCGAGTTCCTTCCTTCGAAATTCATCTACCGCAACAATATGGCCTCCGGCGGCGTTTTCGAGGCGGGGATAGCGATGCCGCTGGTGTGGCTCGGCAGTTATATCCCCAACATCCAACTCTTCGTGGGGATCGGCTACTGAAGGCCATCCCTTCCCCCGCAAATGGAGGGCGAATATACTTTTGACTTGACTTATCGGCCCGTCGCCGATAGAACTCTTCCGTCCCAAAGATCTTCTCAGGGAGCGTCATGGCAGGTTTCGACAACAGGAACGGCGACGAGATAATCGCCGCCATCAATGTAACGCCGCTGGTCGATATCATGCTGGTGCTCCTCATCATCTTCATGCTCGTCTCCACCTTCATGCTCAAGGAGGCCATCGAGGTCGAACTGCCGCACGCCGCCACCAGTAAGGAGGTGAACAAGAAGACCCTCTCCATCGTCATCTCGAAGGCGGGAGATTATTACGTCGGCGGCCAACAAATGGCAGGTTTCGAAGGTCTGCGCGCCCGGATGGCCGACGAAAAGAAAAGCGATCCTGAACTGCAGGTCATCATATCGGCCGACCGGCAGGTGCTTCACGGCACGGTGGTCGAGGTGATCGACATGATCCGCCGCCTCGAACTGTACAATTTCGCGATAAATGTCGAATACGAGGCCCCGGCCCCGTGAAGCGCTCCGACACCTATCTCATCGTCGGCATCATCCTCTCGGCGCTCCTGCACGGCGCCTTCATCGAAACGGTCGTCCTCATCAATGAATCGGACATGGCACGCAAGCTTTTCAAGAAGAGCACCTTCGTCCCCTTCGAGGTGAAGAAGCCGGAACCGCCGCCGCCCAAACCGCCCGACCCGCCCAAGCCCAAACCGAAGCCGAAACCCACCCCCCCGCCGCCCAACACCGAAAAGCCGGCCCCGCCACCGCAGGAAGAGGTACAGCCGGTCTTCGGCGTCACTAAAGATACCGTCGCCAAGGCCGACACCGGCATCGGGGTGCGCGTCGGCAACACACTGATGAAGGAGATGGAGAAGGAATATACGCCGCCGGAACAGGTCCGCGACCTCGCGAAGGTCGAGGACAAACGACCTGAACCGCCGAAGTTCGCCCCGATCCCGGTATTCAAACTGGCCAAAATGCCCGAGGTCAAGGCAAAGATCAAACCCGAATATCCGGCGCAACTGCGCAAGGATGAGATCGAGGGTGAGGTACTGCTCAAGGTCTCGATAAACAAGCTCGGTCAGATAGTCGACGCCAAGGTGGTCGCCTCCGACCATGAACTCTTCTCGAAGGCGGCGCTCGCCGCGATACGGCAGTGGCAGTTCAAACCGGCGCTCCTCGCCAACGGCGAAGCGGTCGACTCAGTGGTCGACATCCCGGTCATATTTCAGCTGGAATTCTAAGAGCTACCGGATCGTAGTAAGCACATACAGCGACGCGCTGTAAAGCGCCACCGCCGCCACCGCGATAAGGGAGAACCCTCCCGCGAGCATCAGCAGATAGAACAGCACCAGTCCCAGCGAGGCGCCGATGGTATCGATGGCATAGTACCGCGCCGTCTCGACATCGTGCGACCGCAGGAGCGCCTTGGGGAAAAGCGTTCCCATGAGGATGGATGCCGGCGCCAGCGCGGCGAGTATCCACAGCACCTTGAGCGGGGCGGCCCAGGTGAGCGGCGCATAGTAAAGCATCAGCATCATGAGCGGCAATGCGATGAGCAGTCCTGCGGCGGCCCGTTTATCGGTGATGCGGTCGTGTGCCAGCGTCCCGACGGCGGTCCCCAATACCAGCGTCCCGAGCAGGAACGCCGAGGTCTCCAGATAGCCCCCGAGATAGGCGCGCATACTGTTGATGATATAGAGTTCGGTGATCATGAAGGCGACGCCGAGCAGAGAGAAGAACAGCGCCTCCTTCCGGCGCGGCGCCCGGATCGTAGTGAACGCCAAGGTGCCGGTCAGGATGAACAATAGGATAAAGAACGGTATCGCCTGCCGCCATCCTTTGAAATAGAGGAGCGGCCGGTTGTCGGTTATGGGATCGAGGCCGAACGAGCTTTTTCGGTGGAATTCGCTGGAGCTCACCGCCTTCATCTGGAACTGCGGATCCTTGAGGCGCTCCTCCCACCACGCGATCTTTTCGGCCGAATGAGAGGCGAGGATGAAGTCGAAATTCATTGGGATGCTCGTCACCACCTCAAGCTGTCCCTCGAACAGCCGCCACTGCACCCCGTCGGGAAGCGCATTGATGAATTTGGGCGCCGGGATCAGCTCCTTGGTGACCAGTATCAGGAACACGCCGTCGGGCTTGAGGTGCCTGAGCGCCTGCGCGATACCCTCTTCGGTATAGAGGTAGTTCTCGATGCTGATGAAGCTGTGCGGGGTGGTGGTGTAGCTGAGGTCGGCCGCCTCGAAGATGATGAAATCGAACTGCCGGTCGGTCCGGTCGAGATACGCCCGGCCGTCGCCGGCGAAGACCTGCTGGACGGTATTGTAGATATTCCGGTTGTACCGGGCGAGCGGTCCTTTCATGGCGGCGACCACCCCCGGATCGATCTCGATGGCGGTGATGGATGATGCCTGCGTCAGCGACAGCAGGCCGTAGCCGCCGCCCGATCCCACCACCAACACCTCGCCGGTGATATCGCGGTAGATCGTCCGCCGAATCGCTACATCGTAGGCGGGATCGCCCGCCGCCCACTGCTGGGCGCGGTTGTAGAGTCCCGCCAGCCGCCCGTCGGCCATCTCGTAGAAATCGAGACGTGCATAGGGTGACCAGAAACCCATGACCTGCTTCTCGTGCCCCGCCCCCTTCACCCAGAGATAGGGTTCGCGGGCGAAGAGACGGAAGAACATATCCTCGGTGCCGAGGAGCGGCGTGAGGGTGACCACCGCCAACAGCGCCCCCGAAAGAAGAGGCCGTCCGTACACCAGCGGCAGGAGCAGGAGCAGAGATGCCGCGACGAGTACCGTCCACACGCCGATCAGGGTGAACAGATAGACCGATGAAAGATAGCCGACGAAAAAGGCGACCGCCGACCATGCGATGAGCTGTTTGAGGCGCGCACGGTCGATCCGCGCGACCTCCTGATAACAGAGCCCCGACAAGGCGCCGCCGATCAGCAGGGCGGGAGCGGTGAACAGTATCGCGGCCAACACCGGGTTCTCCACGAGGAACGGGATCGCGTCGGCGAGGTTGATGCAGACCGCCGACAGCGGAAAGACCGGGACCATGAGCGCGAACAGAAGCCGGTCGCGGCCCGAAAGCCGCCGCGCGGCGAGCGCGCCGAGCCCCGAGAAAAAGACCGCAAGCGCCGATATGAGCGATATGGCGAACAGCATGCGGAACGGGAAGACATAGGTCAGGAAGCGGATGGAGACCGCCTGATAGACCGCGCCGGTCAGCGCGACCAGTACCGCCGCGACTATCCAGTAACGAACCTGATCGGATGATTTTGAGAACACGTTGCCTCCTTTCGCCGTGTGCTACGGCAGTATCCTGAACTCTTCCACATACACCAGTTCACAGGCGCCGTCGCCGGCATCGCTGCGGGTCATCGAGCTCGACCAGTTGAAGCCGTCCTTGCCGTCGGCCCGCGCGAGGTAACCGGAAAATTCGACGATATCGCCCTTCACCGCTTTCTTGATGAGCTTATCCACCCCTTTGGTCGCCGGGATGAGGTGCATGTTGGCGCTCGACGAGATGATATCTTCCTTGGGGATAGGATAGTCGTTCTCTTTCGGCTTCCAGTAGTAGAAACGGCCCCGCTGCGATATCTTGAGCTTGTCGATGACCGCGCTGTCCGACATCTTCCCCCACCCCAGCGCCAGATCGACCGGCACAAGCGTCGAACCGCCGTCTATCCAGTACCGTTCGCTCGACAGGACGCGCCCCTTCATCGAGAATTTGGCAAGTCCGGTGATGGTGTAGTCGCCGTAGTCCTTCACCGGCTGGGCCGTCAGATTCTCCTGCACCGGAATATCGGGGGCGAGCACTCCGACGGGCCGCTCCCTGCCGTTGTCGGGCCAGAAGTACCACCCGAGTACGACGCAGATGATGACCAGAACAATGAGGGAAGCGCTCCCTCTCATGCGCAAGATGACGCTCACGGAAGTACTTCCCAATAACCACCCTTTTGCGGTCCGACATACCGCAAGCGACCTTCCTTCACCAGTTTGGCGCTGGCACGCTCGACCGCGCTCAACGATTTGCCGATCTCGCGTGCAACTTCGGCCAGTGTCATGGAGGGATTTTCTTGCAGTAACTGAAGGATTTTCACCGGCGTTTTCACCGGCGTTTTCACCGGCGTTTTTCCGCCCACTTCTGTCGACGGCGCTTCATCGCCCCGTGCTCTTCTCAAATGTTCCGGATCGGCTTGGAAGGTAAGCATCAATCCAGACATACCGTAGTCGTATTCGGGCGGCTTAATGCCGTGTACGCGACATTCCTTTTCGATCTTCTCGATACCGCGCCCCCACGATTCAATAAATCCGGCCCGGAAAAAGGCTCCGGCAATGAGCGGATTATAGGGATTCGACGGATGTTTGCCTAAAAGCCGTTGCAGTGTCCAGTCCTCAGGCAACTGTCCGGGGTTCCAAAGCACGATCCGATCTTCATAGACGCTGATTTGGATGGGAACACCACTACTGTAATCTTTATGCACCACCGCATTGAGGATCGCTTCACGGAGGGCCGGGCGGGGAAACAGGAACTCCTCCACGCGCTGGATCCCTTCGTACCGGATGTGAGCCTTCAGATACTTGGAAAAAAGCAGGTCCAGCGTTTTATCAACCTGGGTGAACAGATTACCGTGTATCTCATCCTGATAACGGAGGTCGTCATTGGTCACAAAGAAGCCGATCTTGATATAAGACCCGCCGACGAATTTCTCGGTATTCTCATTGAACAGAAGAGTCGCAGCCCGCTTGAGGTAGCTCCCTTCGGTGAGTTGCAGATTCTCTAGGAGCGAAAACTCGCTGTCCTGTAGGACCTCGTCGCTCATACGCCCGCTTTTGGCGGCTTTTGCTTTGAAGAGCTGAAACGCGGCTTGACTGCAATCGGCCGGAGAGAATCCGGGGACCGGCACACCATCCCATCGTTTCCCGTGTTTACGCAGGAGGAATCTGTCTAGGGCGGCCCCTTTGAGTTCCTGCTTGGTGCTACCGCTGCGGTAATGATACTCTCCCTTGTAGCTTACCGGATAGGGATGCGGCTCCACCACCACTTCCAGATATTCCTTCCCGGCATCTTTCTTTAGATTCACATCGACCATGATGCCGAGGATGTCGCGTACTTTGTTGGGTATGTCTTCCAGAAGTTTCTTCGCATTGGTCACGCCCACGACGGCACCCTTATCGTTCTTGCCGATCACCAGCGTGCCGCCTTCGGCGTTGGCGAAACCGGATATCCATTTCAGGTATTCATCGCGCCACGATTCTTTCCACTCGATGAATTGGTGTTCTTTCATTTCGTTCGATCTCTCTTCTTCCCTCACCACAATATCTCTCGTATCGCCGGATAGTCGGCCGGTGTTTCAGGACGGATGATCATTGTTTCCCTGCGAAAGTTACCAGCCTTTTTAATGCTTCCCAACTTTTCTCTTCCATATCCAGCATGTGCCCCAATTTGACAATCTTCTCAAATGTCTCTTTCTTCATGCCAAGTTCATTATTTTCGATATAATACACCAAATCTTCGAAAGCCATTCCACACTCTGAGTGCTGAGCATATTCTAATAGCTGCAAAGATACATCCTCTGGCAGGTTCAAATCAAATACGATGCTCTTGATGAAATCTACTATGGATGTCTCGAAGTCCATAAGCATTGCCTTTAGCTCACATGCTGAGCCACGAGATGTCGCCGATGCGGGCGGTGACGAGCGTCACGATGTCGCGGATGAGCGCGATGCGATTGCCGCGTACCGCCGTGTCCTCATCCATCACCAGCACCTTGTCGAAGAAGCGGTCGATGAGCGGTTTGAGCGATATGATCGCATGGGCCGCCGCGAGGTCATCCTTCGCCGCCGCGATCTCCTTCTTCACTTTCGCGAGCGCCGCGAAGAGGTCCTTCTCCTCGGCCGCCGTCAGTTTCTTTTCGTCGATATGCGCCCCTTCGCCATCCTTCGCGTTCTTGAGGATGTTGCCCGAACGCTTGAGCAGTTGGACCATCTCAAGGATATCTTTTTCCTCGACCAGTTTCGCGATGGTGGCGACGCGCCGCTTCACCTCGGCCGGCACCCGCCAGCCCGCCTCGACCGCCGATTTCACCACCGGCGTCTCGTAGGGGAATATCGCGTAGTAGCGCTGTTTCATGAAGTCGGCGAGATCGGCCGCATCGAGTTTCAATTTCGCGTTGTGCGCTATCACCAGTCCGGCGGCGTGGGCAAAGAGTTCCTCGATGTCGAGCGCGATACCCCGTTCGGCCGCTATCTGGAGGAGGCCGATGGCGTTGCGCCGTATCGCGAATTTGTCCTTCGCGCCGGTCGGTTTCATCCCCGCCATGAAGCCGCCGACTATCGTGTCGGTCTTGTCGGCGAGCGCGAGCACCGCGCCGCGCACCGTTTCGGGGAGCCGGTCACCCGAGAAGCGCGGCAGGTAGTGTTCCTCTATCGACTGCGCCGTCACGGCGTCAAGCCCGGCGTTGAGGGCGTAGTAACGGCCCATCGTCCCCTGCAGTTCGGGGAACTCGAAGACGACGCCGGTGATGAGATCGTTCTTGATGAGGAACGCCGCCTTGGCCGCCGCTTCGGCTTCTTTCGCGTCGAGTCCGAAGTATCTCTCGCCGATGAAACGGGCCAGTTTCGCGGTCCGTTCCACCTTGTCGCGGTAGGAACCGAGTTCCTTCTGGAACATCATGCCGGAAAGTTTTTCGGTGAGCCCCGCGAAGTCCTTTTTGCGGTCATCGTAGTAATAGAACGCCGCGTCGGAGAGCCGCGCCGCGACCACCTTCTCGCACCCCTTCACGACCACTTTCGGATCGGTCGGGGCGTTGTTGAGGAACGATATGAACTGCGGCAGGAGTTCGTGCCGATCAGCGCGGTAGATGGTGAAATAGCGCTGATTCTCTTTAAGGACCAGCGATATCAGCTCGGGCGGCAGATCGGCATTTTTCGCCGGGATGGTGCCGGTGACCGCCACCGGCCGTTCGGTCATGTTGGCGACCTCTTCGACCAGTTCCTCGTCGAGCGTCTCGCTCCCTTTGAGATCGCGGGCGATCCGCTGGACCTCGGCGCGGATGAAGAGGGCCCGCTTTTCGTGTTCGACGATGACCGATGCTTTTTCAAGCGCCGCGACATAGGTGCCGAAGGTGACCGGGACCGCGCTGGGCGCCATGAAGCGGTGGCCGAAGGAGTTCTTTCCGTAGGCGATGCCGTGGAACGACCGCTCCACCGGTTTGTCGTCGATGAGGCAGAGGAGCCAGCGGATCGGCCGCGCGAACTGCAGGTCGCCGTCGCCCCAGCGCATGCTCTTCGGGAAGGGCATGGTGAAAAGGAGCGTTTCGAGCGTCTCGACGATGATGTCGTTCACGGGGCGGCCCGGCTCGACATGCCAGCCGGTGATGAGTTCCCCCTTGCCGTCGGCCGACTGTTCGAAGGTGTATTCGGTAAGGTTGTATTTCTTGAGGAAGGCCTCACCCGCCTTGCCCAGTTTCCCCTCGGCGGTAAGCGCCACCTTCTTGGGCGCTCCCTGCACCTTTTCGCGCAGTTCGGGCTGGGTCGCCGGGAAACCGCCCAGTTTGAGCGCGATGCGGGAACAGGTGCTGAAGACCTCGACGGTCGTCGGGGCGATGCGCGCCGCGGTCATCTTATCGACCATCTGCGACCGCAGGTGTTCGGCCGCCGGGCGGATGAAGGACGGGGGGAATTCCTCGAAACCGATCTCAAACAGCAGGTTGGTCATAGTTATACCTCATAGCGTAAGTTATTCATTAAACCCCCTGCACGCCCCCCTTGACAAGGGGGCGGTTGGAGCGGAGCATACGGATGCGAATGATGATAAGAATGGTCGCGACGGTGATCGCGATCCACTGCGAGGTGGAGAACATCCAGAAGCCGCCGCGCCGGTCGATGCGGAGGAATTCGATGCAGAAGCGGGCGATGGCGTGGAACATCAAGGCGTGCCACGCGAAGTAGCCGGTCCAAAGCTGGTCGGCCTTGCGCAGGCGGAACAGGAGGAACAGAAAGATCGAGCCGCTGGTGCAGGTCTCGATGAGCTGGGTGGGAATGAGCGGTGGGGTCGGTATGAAGGCGCTTTCGGAGAGTCCCTGACGGAACACGCCGTAGGCGGCGGCCGACCGGGCGGGGAAGACGACCCCGAAGGTCTCGCTGATGGCGCCGTAACAACATCCTTGCAGGTAACAGCCCACCCGCCCGATGGAGGACATCATGTAGACAGTGAACACGGCGACATCGTTGGTACGTATAATGTTGAGACGCCGGTCGGGGCCGCGGTAGAGAAAGTATGCGAGCAGTGTCCCGCCCGCAAGTCCCGTGAGGATGCCGCCGTAGAAGACCTGTCCCCCTTTCCACGGGTAAAGGAACTCCTGCGTGAGGAGCGTCGTGAAGCCCATCGTGCGGACGAGCGACACATATTCGTCGAGTTTTTCGTCGAACAGGATGTGGAACAGTTTCGATCCGAGGATGCCGACGTAGAACATCCACACCTGAATGATGTATGTCTTCTTGAGATCGATCTTGATGTAGCGCGTCGCCAGATAGGTGATCGGGGTCGCCAGTATGAAGGGGATCCATTCGATCGTGGCGTAGGAACTCCAGCCCCGTATGCCCAAAAGATCCCACAGCGGTTGAAAGAATTGGGGGTTCATGCGCACCTCGTACGTACCGGAGCGATGATAAGGTATCGCGTGTCGAAGTCAAGAACTGAGGGCGCTTTTTCGAGTTTTCTTGAGAAATGGCGCGAACCGGTTAGACTGCCGCTGAGTTATGATCATTTACGGGAGGGTCCCATGAAAAGAATCGCTGTGCTGATCACCTTTTTCGTCGTCGCCGCCTGCTCGAAACCGGCCGGCGTGGTCAAAGAGAGCGAGATACCGGTCTTCGCCCAGAAAGTGAACGCATCGTTCGACGACGGCGCGGCCGAACTTATCTCGTTCTACACCGATCCGCTCAAACCGCAGCACGGCCAGAGCTTCAAGATCGTCTCCTTCTGGCGATTTAAGAAACAGCTCTCCGAAGGGTGGAAGATGTTCTACCACTTCGAGGATCCGTCGGGCGAGCAGATATTCGTTTACGATCATCCTTTCGCCGACGGCCGCATGAAGGAACTGCCGCTTAACGACATCATCCGTGATGACGCCGCGGTCAAGGAACTGCCGGTCTGGTTCGACAGCGACAAGATGATCGTCCATGCCGGCTTTTTCAAGGGCAACGACCGGATGACCCCCGAACCGGCCCTCAACGACGGCAAGAACCGGGCGAAACTCCCGCCGGTCGAGATATCCAAGCCGAAACTGGTCAAGAAACAGATGAAGGTCTACGCGGTGGCCGGGGAATCGCGCAACCAGATAAAGATCGACGGCAAACTCAAGGAAAGCTATTGGCAGAACGCGCAGACCGGCGGCAAATTCTGGCTCACCTCCGGCGAGAACATGGCGCAGAAACAGACGATCGTACGGACCGCGATGGATGAGAAATATTTCTATGTCTCGTTCGACTGCGAAGATGACGATGTCTACGCGACGCTCAAGAACAGCGACGACAAGATATACGACCATGACGATGTGGTCGAGATATTCGTCGACGGCGACGGCGACAAGGATGAATATTGGGAGATGCAGGTGAGCGCCGCCGGGGTCAAATTCGACGCATCATTCAAGGGCGGACCGCGCAAGGGGATGGATGTCGCGTGGGATTCGGGCATCAAGTTCGCCGTACAGGTCGACGGCACCCTCAATAAGTCCGACGACACCGATAAAGGCTGGAGCGCCGAGATAGCGATACCGTGGGCGACGATAGTCGATTCGACCCATATCCCCCCCAAAGACGGCGATGTCTGGAAAGCATATATGTATCGGATCGACCGTAACGGCGGCAACAAGAAACCCGAGTTCTCCGCGTGGGTCCCCCCCTACAAAGGCGACTTTCACTATCTGCGCAACATGGGCGACCTGATATTCGTATATGAAGAGATACTCTGACCTTTTCGCCGGAGCGCTGGCGACCCTCCTCTGTTTCGGCTTCATCACCCTCGACGGCGCCGACACCTACGCCACCAACCGTAAAAAAATATTGGACGAGCGGATCAAGAAGGAGTTGGTCGAAATAGATCGTCGACTCGCCACCGCCAAGGAACAACACAACGCCGCGGCGCGAAAATACCTAGTCGGCTTGGCGGCTTATAAAAAGCTCCAGCTTCTCAAACGATCGGCCGAATATCATAAAGGACGTTGTCTTTGGTTCGACGATGAGTGCCGCCGCCTGTACGACATGACCGTGGTTTACCTCGACGGCGAGATGGCGGTCCTTGAGCGGCGCATGGCCCCGGAACGCGCCGAAGCGCTGGATGCCGCCACCGTCCATACCGCGCTGGCCGCACGGAAAGAACTCGTCGGGAACGCGACCCTGCCCGAGGATGCCGACGACATGCCGCTCTACATGATACCCGAACTACGCGCCGCCTACGACTGCGTCGAGGTCACCGGCTGGAATCCGGCGCGCGGTATATTCGTGGAGGCCAGCGGCCCGTTCGACCTCCCCTTTTCCACCGAGATCGTGACGGTCCACCGCGAAAGCACGGCTACCTTCATAGCCGCCTCTTTTCGGGACGTGACGCTGTATTACGCCTACACCGGCGAACCGCTCTTCCTGCCGGGCGAGGTGGCGCCGCCCTACACGCCGCTTTTCGACCGGCCGACCGGCAACCCGGTGGTGCCGGGAACGGTTCTGATCTCCCTTTTCCGCAAGGGCATTCTCAACGATCCCTCCTTTATGTGTCGTCCCTGAATGCTAAACTTGCATTTTGACATCGAATCGGCTAGCCTCGTGATAGTTTTCTTATATATGGGGTACCGGGGCGCCCATGCGTAGTCTTTTTCCTGGCTTTATTCAGGAACAGTTCAGAAAGGGTCTCCTTCGCGGCGACCTTGATGCCGCCGGGATGTTCGTCGACGTTTCGGGCTTCACCTCGATGACCGAGAAGCTCATGCGGCAGGGCAAGGTCGGCGCCGAACACATATCCGATATCCTCAACTCGACCTTCAGCCCCGTCATCGACGCCGTCTACCGGAATGACGGCTTCATCACCGGATTCGCGGGCGATGCCTTCACCGCCATATTCCCCGGGAAGGATGTCTGTAAACCCTGTGTCGCCGCCATGGAGATACAGGAGATATTCCGCACCAACGCCTGCCACGAGACCCCCTACGGATCGTTCGCCATCAGCGCCAAGATCGGCATATCATACGGCGCGGTCCACTGGGGCATCCCCGGCACCGAATATCATCGCACCTTCTTCTTCCGGGGCGCGGCGATAGACGGTTGCGCCGGCGCCGAACATCACGCCTGTTCCGGCGACATCATCTTGGACGACGCCGCGATGGCTATGACGCGGCCCGACCTGTTCAAGGCCGCGCCGGTCGGGGAAGGCGGCTTCCACCGCATCGAGACCTGTTCCGCCAAGAAAAGCGGAACGACCAACACCGAGGCCCCCATCGTCAAAGAGGTCGGCCGTCTGTTCTTCCCCGAACAGCTCTACGAACAGAAACTGTCGGGCGAATTCCGCGACATCGTACCGGTCTTCATATCCTTCCAGCAGCCTGACAGCTTCGAGGCGCTCGACAAATTCGTCGCCGCGGCCATTGAAACGACCGACGCATTCGGCGGTTATTTCAATCTGGTCGACTTCGGCGACAAGGGGGGCAACATGCTCATCCTTTTCGGCGCGCCGGTCAGCTATGAGAACAACATTCAGCGGGCAGTCAGTTTCATATTGGCGCTCAAGGAACGGGTCGATATCGGGTTCCGGTGCGGGATCACCCACGGTGAGGTCTACGCCGGGTTCGTCGGTAGCGACCGCCGCTCGACCTACACGGTGCTCGGCGACCGGGTCAATCTCGCCGCCCGTTTCATGATGAAGGCCCAGTGGGGCGAGATCTGGCTCTCCGAAGGTGTCGCGAGCAAGATCGAGGAGACCTACGATATCGCGCCGCTCGGCGAATATCAATTCAAAGGCAAGACCGAAAAGATAAAGGTCTTCTCCCTGCGCGGCCAGAAATCGCGCAGTGACGAGATATCCTTCGAACAGGAGATGATCGGGCGCGAGGCCGACCTGAAGAAGGCGCTTGAGTTCTTCGCGCCGCTTAAAAAGGGCCGCAACCCCGGCGTACTGGCGGTCTGGGGCGATCCCGGCATCGGCAAGACGCGCCTGCTGGCCGCCGTCAAAAAGGAATTGACCGGCGAGGTCGAGCTACTGACGCTCGCCGCCGATTCGATACTGCGCAAGTCGATGAACCCCTTCACGACCTTCCTCGAACGCTATTTCGAACAGAGCGACGCCGAGAACGCCGCCGAGAAGAAAAAACGCTTCGAGAGCCGGTGGGCCGCCGTGATGGCGAACATCGCCACCTATCCCGACGCCCGCATCGTGCAGGAAGTGACCGAGGAGCTGATCCGCACCAAGTCCTTCCTCGCCGCCCTCATCGGCATCGAATGGAAAGACAGTCTCTACGAGAAATTGGACGCGAAAAGCCGGTTCGAGAACACCCTGTACGCCGTCAAGGAGTTCATCAAGGCGCTCGCGCTCGCCCGCCCCGTGATCATCGTGCTGGACGACATCCAATGGCTCGACAACGACTCGCGCGAGATCATCAAGGTCCTTTTCCGCCAGACGAAACACTTCCCCTTCTCTTTGGGCATCCTCGGTCGTTACGGCGACGACGGCACCAAACCCTCCATCGATATCGACGACGAGGTGCCCCGTCTCGAACTGGCGCTCGACCGGCTCCCGCCCCCCGCGGTGGCGCTCCTTTCTGAAAAACTTCTCGGCGCGCCGACCGGAGACGAACTGCAGGCGCTCATCATGCGACGCAGCGAAGGAAATCCCTTTTTCGTGGAACAGATCTGTTTCTACCTCAAAACAAACGGCCTTTTAGAGCTTCGCAACGGCCAATACCATGCCATCGGCGGCAGTATCGATATCCCGCAGGGGGTCAACGCGCTCCTGATCAGCCGTATCGACCGCCTCTCCCAACGGCTTAAGGACGGCGTCTTCACCGCCTCGGTCCTCGGCCGGGAGATAGATGTTTCCATATTCGCCGCGATCATGCATGAGCAGGATGTCCCTTCGCTTCTTTCCGAAGGCCGCGACGAACGGATATGGACGCCGATGTCGGAACTGCTCTACTCGTTCCGCAACCTTCTTCTGCGCGAAGCAGCCTACGATATGCAACTCCGCGGACGGCTCAAAGCGCTCCACCGCATCGTCGCCGACACGATGGAACGGACCTATGCAACCGAGGACAAACACGCCTCCGAGATGGCGTTCCACTTTGAACGGGCAGAGGAACGCGACAAAACGCGCCATTACCTCCGCAAAGCGGCCGATTTCGCCCGCGAACATTACCAGAATGAGGACGCGATACGCTTCTACGTCAAACTGCTCGAATACATCGACGACCCGGCCGAACAGGCCGACATCCGCCACAAGCTCGGCGGCGTCTATAAACTTATCGGCAAATGGAAAGAGGCGGAAGAATCCTTCCGCGCCGCGCTCGGGGCGGCCGAAGAACTAAAGGATGTCCCCCGCAGCGCCGATAACATGCGGGAACTCGGCTATCTTCTGCTGGAAAAGGGACGCTACGACGAATCGCGCGAACTCTTGGACCGCGCCTTCGAGACCTACCGATCCACCGGCGGCAAGGCGGGCGAATCGACGGTACTCGGCTACATCGGACTCATCTACTATTACAAAGGCGATCTCGATAACGCGGTCGACTTCTTTAACCGCCGGCTCGCCATCGCGCAGGAACTCGACGACCGCGCCAACATCATGGTCTCCAACCGCTACCTCGGCGGCGTCGCCTACTACCGCGGCGATTACCGCAAGGCGCAGGAATACTACCGGCGGGTGCTCGGCATCGCAGAAGAACTGGGCGCCGAACTCGATCTCGCCGTGGCGAAACTAAATCTCGGCCTGTCGTGTTCCTACCTCAACGATTTCGACAACGCACTGCGCTACTACCGCGAAAGCCTCGAGGTCTATCAGAAGTTCGGCTCGAAATTCTACATCGCCTACACCCACAACAATATGGGCGAACTGCTCTTCTGGATGGGCAACTACGAAGAAGCTATAACGTCGTTCAAGGAACAGCGCAACATCGCGGCGGAACTCGGCAGTTCCCGCCATGTCGCGATGGCCAACAACATGCTCGGTAACGTTTCCAAACGGCAGAAACAGTACGAACAGGCGCGCGACTACTACGACCGCGCCCTCAAGATCGCGACCGAATTCTCCCTTAAAAACCTCATGTGCGAGTTCCTCTTCGAAAAGGCGGAACTGCTCTTTGAGATGGGACAGGTCGCCGCTGCGACGCCGCTCAACGACGAGGCGATACAGATCAGCGAGGCGGTCGGCCGCAAGGACTTCCTCTTCAAGGCGCGGCTCCTCAAGGAGCGCATCATGGCGCGCACCGATGCCGCCGCCGCCGCCGCCGTGCTCGAAAAGATGATGGGCGAATGCCAGACCAACGATCAGACGGCGGCGATATACTATTATCTCGCCGAATTCACGAAGGGACCAAAACACCGCGCCAAGGCGTTGGAACTCTACGAAGCGCTCTTCAAAACCGCACCGCGCGCCGAATACCGCGACCGCATCGGTTCGCTGAAAAACAACTAACCGCGTCGATATCAACCGATGCCCACCTCATCGCTCAAGGGAAAAACGGTCTCCGGCGTCACGTGGGCCGCCGTCGAGAAGTGGGGACAGCAGATCATCCAGTTCATCATCACCATCATCATCGCCCGCATACTGAGTCCCGCCGACTACGGTATCGTCGGGATACTGACGGTATTCCTCATGTTCTCGAATGTGCTCATCGACAGCGGTTTCGGCGCCGCGCTCATTCAAAGAAAGGAGGTGACGGAGACCGACTACTCGACCGTCTTCTACTTCAACCTCTTCATATCGATCGCCTGCTACGGCCTGCTCTATCTTGCCGCGCCGGCCATCGCCCGGTTCTTCAACGAACCGCAGCTCGTTCCGATCGCCCGGGTGCTCGGAACGACCATCGTCATCAATTCGTTCGCTCTCATCCAGATGACCATCCTCCAGAAGCGCCTCGAATTCAAGCCGCAGGCCTATGTCGCCCTCGCCGCGGTCATCGTGTCGGGCGCGGTGGGCGTCGCCATGGCCTACCGCGGGTTCGGCCTGTGGGCGCTCGTGGGGCAGTCGATCGTCAGCGCCGTCGTTCAGGCGCTTCTCTACTGGGTGTTCAGCGCATGGAGGCCGCTCTTCGTCTTTTCGAGGACGTCGATATCGTCGCTGTTCGGCTTCTCGTCGAACCTGCTCGCCTCGTCGCTCCTCAATGTCGTCTTCAGGAGCATCATCCCGGTCCTCATCGGCAAATATTACTCTACCCGCGATCTCGGCTTTTACACGCAAAGCAAACGGTTCAACGACCTTCCTTCGGTCAACACCACCCTGATCGTACAGAAGGTCTCCTATGCGACGCTCGCAACCATACAGGACGACGATGCGCGGCTGAAGGCGGCCTATCGCCGCATCATCCAGAGCGTCGCTTTCATCGTCTTCCCCGCTATGCTCATCCTCGCGGCGACCGCGCGGCCCGCGATACTTCTCCTCCTGACCGCAAAATGGGAACCGTCGGTCATCTATCTTCAGATACTCGCCTTCGGGGGCATGCTGTATCCGCTCCATTCCATAACCCTGAACATCTGCCAGATAAAGGGACGCACCGATATCTTCCTCAAACTCGAGGTGGCGAAAAAAGCCATCACCCTCTTCTTCATCCTTGCGGCGATCCCCTTCGGCGTACTCGCGTTCGTCATAGCGGAGACGATCGTCAGCATCATCAGCTATTTTCTCAACGCGAAATACAACGGCGACCTTATCGACTATCCGCTGAAGGAACAGATCGCCGACATCGTCCCCATGTTCCTGATATCGATCGCGACCGCCGCCGCCGTAGGGGCCATCGGCCTTATCGGGACGCTACCGCTCGCCGTACTGCTCGCGGTACAGCTTTCCTGCGCCGTTGCGCTCTACCTGCCGCTTTCCCGTCTTTTCAAGGTACCCGCTTTCCTTGAATGGCATATGCTGGTGCGCGACCGGTTCGCCGCTCTGAAGCGTTTCGGAGGACTCAAGTGACCGGCCGCGGTTCCTTCACCTCGTTCCCGACAGCCCGTTCACCGATGCGGCGATAGCGCAGTTCAACGCCCTGACACCCCACAACCGGTATCTGTTCTCCACCGACAAGGCGCGGTATACCTTCAAGAGCATCAAGTCCTCCGATCAGGTCGAGCTTTACGCCTGCGCGCGCGACGAACTTGCCCGGTGGCGGGAAACGCCCGAACAGGCCGCAGCGCGGAAACGGATGACCCTCGAGAACGCCGTCAGGCGGGTGAACTACTGTTCGACCATCATCCCCGATGAATTCGACCGTCTCTCCCCCAAAGAGTTCTTTTCCGCCCGCCGCCTGCCTTTCAACTATCCGTTCGACCGCGATGTGTGCCGGGCCGAAGCGATACCGGAGGACCCGATCGCGCAGGGAAAGGGAATACTCATCGGCAACTCGGCGACCTTCGAGAACAACCATGCCGACCTGTTCGAACTATTGCACCATCTACCGTTGGCCGAACGGCAGATCATCGTGCCGCTGAACTACGGCGACCGGGTCTATGCGCACAAGATAGCGCGCCTCGGGAACGAATGTTTCGGCGCGAACTTCAGACCGCTGCTCGACTTCATGCCCTTCCCGCAGTATACCGAACTGCTGCGCTCCTGTTCGGCCGCGATCTTCTACCACGAACGGCAACAGGCGTTCGGCTCGGTCATTCTCGCGCTGTGGAACGGGTCGAAGGTCTTCATGTCAAAGACCTCGATCCTTTATACCTATCTCAGGAAGCGGGGCATCGTTCTATTCACGATACCGGACGACCTGAACGAAGCCTCTCTGGCCGCACCGATGCCCCGCGATGCGGTCATCGCGAACCGGACCATTCTTTCCGAAGAGTATTCCTACGCGGCGATACGGGCAAAGATAGCGGCCGATATCGATCAGATCGGGAAGGACCGGGAAACCAGTCAGTAGGCCCTTTTCAGGATCTCCAGTACCATTTTTTCATCGAGTTTGCGGTAGACGCCGACCTCGCCGAACTCGACCGTGGTCTTCGCGATGGCGGGAAGCGCCTCTTCGGGAACGCCGACCTCGCGCAGTTGCGTCGGCATGCCGAGCGATGAGAAGAAGGCTCGGGTCCGGGCTATCCCTTCGCGGGCGACCGCCATCCGGTCGGCGCCGGCGGCGACGCCCCACAGGTTGACGGCGAGTGCGTGGAACTTATCGCAGGTCTGTTTTTCGAGCGTGAACTCCATCCATGCGGGAAAGAGTATCGCGAGTCCGACGCCGTGCGTCACATCGTAGTGGGCGCTCAGGGCATGTTCTATCATGTGGGTACCCCAGTCGCCCGTCTTGCCGTAGGTCAGCAGTTCGTTGAGGGCGAGCGTCCCGGCCCACAGCAGATTGGCGCGCGCCTCGTAGTTCTCCGGCTCCCGGAGCGCGACCGGGCCGTAGGCGACGCAGGTCTTGAGGAGCGCCTCGGCCAGCCGATCCTGCACGAAGGTCCCCGACACCGTCGAGAAATACTGCTCGTAGACATGGCTCATGATGTCGACCGTCCCGGCTGCGGTGTGACGCGGCGGCACGGTGTAGGTATAGACCGGGTCGAGCACCGAAAAGCGCGGCTTGAGGAACGGCATCCGTATCGGTAGTTTTTGTTTGGTCTCCAGATTGGATACGACGCTCGTGCCGTTCATCTCGCTGCCGGTGGCCGCGAGCGTCAGCACCACTCCGAGCGGTAGGGCACCCGTCACCTCCCCTTTCCGCAGGTAGAGGTCCCACGGGTCGCCGTCGTAGCGCGCCCCGACGGCGATACCTTTCGCGCAGTCTATCACACTGCCGCCGCCGATGGCGATGATGAAATCGATGTCGTGGCTTTTAACTATCTTGACGCCGTCGCGAACGCTCTTGATACGCGGGTTCGGCTCGATCCCACCCAGTTCGCAGAACGATATCCCCTTCTCGGCGAGCTTGGCGCACACCGCATCGTAGATCCCCTGCTGTTTGACGCGGCCCGATCCGTAGCAGATGAGCGCGCGGGTCCCGCCGTGCCGCCGCACCTGTTCGGCGACCACCTTGAGTTGTCCCTTGCCGAAGAACACTTCGGTCGGGATGGAGAATTTGAAATTAAGCATCGCGATGTCTCCTCATATATCTCAGAATATTCATCCGCGGGTCCAGAAACCGGGCGCCATGGTCATCTGGCCGCTCCGGGCGGCGCAAGAGGCATAGGCATCGCGCATCCACTGCCGCAGATACTCCTCAAAACCGGCCGGGTAGATCCGCGTCCGCCGGTTCGCCTCCAGCAGTTTATGCGCCCATGCCTCGTACCGCGGAAGGTCGGCGGTATCGGTGATGGCGGTCTTGCGGAACATCATATCGCAGTGGAGTGCGAGTTCTTCCTCGGTCGGCGCGATGCCTAGGCGCCCGAGCAGATAGCGCTTCACCATCCGGTCGTTGTTCAGCTGTTCCTCCCGCCGCCGACTGGTGACCTGTCCGGCGTGGGTGCGGTATCTCACCAGCACTTCGGGAAGATTATGGAACACGATCCCCGCCGCTTCGGCGCGCGACCAGAGTTCGTAGTCGACGCCCGCATTGAGCGTTTCATCGAACAAAAGCCCGTGTCGGCGGAACGGTTCGGTCCGGATGACGACCGACGGATGGCCGATGGAGCAGGTAAAGAGGTTCGCCATCTTGATATCTGCGTCCCGTTCAGGGTAGCGCATCACGCGCCGCCGACTGCCGAAGGTCTTCATCCACGAGCCCAACAGACCGATGTCCCGGTTCTTTTCCATGAACTCGAACTGCGTCCGCAGGCGGTGCGGCAGGTTGATGTCGTCGGCACCGAGGAAGGCGATATAGCCGCCGGTGGCGTTCTCCATCGCCCGGTTGAATGAAGCGGCCACACCGCGATTCACGCCGTTCTCCAACACGACGATCCGGTCGTCGGCGATGTGCGAGAGGACTTCGCGGGTAGCGTCGGTCGAACCGTCGTCGACCACCACCACCTCGATGTCGCGCAGTTCGTCGGCGAGGATACTCTCGACGGCGTCGCGGATATAGCGTTCGCCGTTGTAGACGGCGATGATGGCCGAAACAAGGGGGCGCTTCATGCCGCGAGTCCCCGCAGAAGCATTATCTCGTCCGCCCATTTCGACTCATCGGGCGTCTCAAGGATGAGCGGGATGCCGTCAAAACGGGTGTCTTTCATAAGCCGCTTGAACGGTTCGAGGCCGAGCGTTCCCTCCCCCAGCTGTTCGTGCCGGTCGACACGGGTCGCCAGTTCCTTTTTCGAGTCGTTAAGATGCATACCGCGCAGATATTTGAAACCGATGATGCGGTCGAATTCGCGCCACGCCGCCTCGTAACCCGCCGCGCTTTTGAGGTCGTAGCCGGCGGCATAGGTGTGGGCGGTGTCGATACAGACGCCGACCCGTTTCTTGTCGGCGACCTTGTCGATGATCGCGGCGATATGCTCGAAACGGTGGCCGATGTTGCTCCCCTGCCCGGCGGTATTCTCGATGACGGCGGTCACCCCGCGTGTCTTTTCATGGGCGCTGTTTATCGAGTCGGCGATACGGGCGATGCACGACTCCTCGCTTATCTGGTTCAGGTGACTGCCGGGGTGGAAGTTGAGGAGGCCGATGCCGAGCAGTTCGCAGCGCTGCATCTCGTCGAGGAACGCGGCGCGTGATTTCTCCAGCCCCTCATCTTCGGGATGGCCGAGGTTGATGAGATAGCCGTCGTGCGCCAGTATCTGGTCGGGGCCGAAATCGAGTTCTTCACAGGCCGCTTTGAACGCGGAGATGTTCCCCTCCGTCAGAGGCTTCGGACTCCACTGCTTCTGGTTGCGGGTGAACAGGGCGAAGGCGTTCGCGCCGATGGCATGGGCGTTACGCGGCGCCATCTCGACGCCACCCGCCGCGCTGACATGGGCGCCGATGAACTTCATCAGCCTTTCCGCAGCTGTTTGTAGGCATTGATGAGGCCGCTGGTCGAGCCGTCGTGACCGGTGACCGGCGCATCGCCTTCCAGTTCGGGCAGTATCTTGTTCGCGAGCTGTTTGCCCAGCTCGACGCCCCACTGATCGAAGGAATAGATGTTCCAGATGACACCCTGCGTGAATATCTTGTGTTCGTAGAGCGCGATGAGGCTGCCGAGCGTCCGCGGCGTGATCTTGTGGCAGAGGATGGAGTTGGTCGGACGGTTGCCCGCGAAGACGCGGAACGGCAGGACCTTCTCTATGTCGGCCTCGCTCTTCCCCGCCTTGCGCATCTCGGCGCGGACCTCTTCGGCCGTCTTGCCGGTCATGAGCGCCTCGGTCTGGGCGAAGAAGTTCGACAGCAGTTTGCGGTGATGGTCGCCGACCGGATTGTGGCTGATGGCGGGGGCGATGAAGTCGCACGGGATGAGTTTGGTTCCCTGATGGATGAGCTGGTAGAAGGCGTGCTGGCCGTTGGTCCCCGGCTCACCCCAGATGATGGGGCCGGTCTCGTGGCCCACCGGTCTGCCGTCGCGGCCGACCGACTTGCCGTTCGATTCCATGTTCCCCTGCTGGAAATAGGCGGCGAAGCGGTGCAGGTACTGGTCGTAGGGGAGTATCGCCTCGCTGTGGGCGCCGAAGAAGTTGCCGTACCAGACACCGAGCAGCGCGAGTATCACCGGCGCGTTGCGCTCGAACGGTTCGGTGCGGAAATGTTCATCCATGGCATGGGCGCCGTCGAGCAGATGTTCAAAGTTCTCAAACCCGACGGTGCAGGCGATCGAAAGCCCGATGGCCGACCAGAGCGAGTAGCGGCCGCCGACCCAATCCCAGAATTCGAACATATTGGCGGTGTCGATGCCGAATTTCGCCACTTCCTTCGCGTTGGTCGACACGGCGACGAAGTGTTTCGCGACCGCCTTTTCGTCCTTCGCCTTGTCGAGGAACCAGCGGCGCGCCGTCTCGGCGTTGGTCATGGTCTCCTGTGTGGTGAAGGTCTTCGAGGCGATGATGAACAGCGTCGTTGCCGGGTCAAGCTTTTTGAGCGTCTCGATCATGTGGGTGCCGTCGACGTTCGACACGAAATGGGGCGTTATCCCCGGTTTCCAATACGGCCTCAGCGCCTCGGTCACCATGACCGGACCGAGATCCGATCCGCCGATGCCGATGTTGACGATATCGGTGATGCGCCGGCCGGAGTAGCCCTGCCACGCGCCCGAAAGGAGCCGTTCCGAAAAATCGCGCATCTGATCGAGGACTTTGCGCACGCCGGGCATGACATCCTTGCCGTCGGTCAGCATCGGCCGGCTGGAACGGTTCCGCAGCGCGACATGGAGCACCGCACGGTCCTCGGTCACATTGATATGTTCTCCCGCGAACATCGCCGCGATAGCATCTTTTAGACCGCAATCTTCAGCCAGAGCGCACAGCAATTCCATCGTCCGTTCGGTCACGAGGTTCTTTGAAAAATCGATGAGGATGTCCTCGAATCCGATCGAGAACCGTTCGAAGCGATTCGGATCGGCGGCGAAGAGCCCCCGCATAGCGACCGCGCTCATCTCATCGAAATGGGCGTCGAGCGCCCGCCATCCTTTCGTTCCCTGCGGATCCACTTTCGGCAACATGGGTCTCCCTCCCTGTTTCGTTGACCACGACACTATACCTCAAACGGAAAGGCGGGTCAATCCCGCGGCGCAGTAAAATGTTGCATCGCACGGTAGGCCGCGATATACTCGGCCGTTATCGCTAGGGAGCACAGCGTGGGAGAGCACAGCGGCAAGGTGGTGGGCGCGATAATCGCCTTTCTCGCCCTTACATTCACCCTCACGAGCCTGTTTCTCTATATCCACGACAAAAAACTCGATTATTACCTCTACCTCTACGGCGACGACATCCGCTCCACTCCTCGACTGCTCATCCGCATCATGTCGAAGGACGGCTACATCGTCCCCGATGCCACGATAACGGCCGACGGCCGCCCGGTGGAGGGGGTACTCCTCGATGTGTCACGGCCGGTGCGCGTTCTCGCCTTCACCGTCGGCGGGAACGAATACCGGTACGAACTCGACTTCGGTAAACTGTTCGAAGAGGGCGCGAAACGACTTCCCGACGACTGGCTCACCGGCAAAGAACTGGACAACGGCCGCGAAACGGTCAAACGGATGGCCGCAGCGGCGCGGCGGATATACATTCTCCCCGACACGATACGGATGTTCGGCGAACTGGAGAACCGCGTCACGATCTTCTGCTTCACTGCCGGCGGTCCCTGCGACGATCCCTCGATCACGATAGACGATGTCACCATCCCGCTCGAGAGCGGCGTGGGGAACGGCACCATCTTCCTGCCGATACGCAACGAGACCGACGCCTTCTTCCCCGACGGCACCGCCGCGACGGTGCTTTTTCCCTACACCGGACGGATGTTCTCGCTGGCCGAAGAAGGAGATCGGTTGATACTGCGGACGTTGGTCGAGGCGCGCAATGTCCATATCGACTGCTGGCGCGCCGGGATATGGCAGTTCACCGATGTGGTGACGGGAAAGCCCGAGGGTGTCAAACTGCCGGTCCACTACGCCGCCTGCGACCGGGTGCAGGTCTCGTTCGATTCGCGCGACCCGAACGGTAACTTCCTCGTCCGTTCCTCCGAAACGGCGACCGTCGCCGACATCGCCGACCCCTACTATCTGGCGCTGTGGGGCGATCTTCAGAAATACCGCCCCGAACTAACCGCGACCCTGCTTGCCCGCTATCCCGCCATCCGTTTCCACCGACTGAACACCCTCTACACCGGCGCCGAATTCGAAAAGGTCCTCGCGGCGCGCAAAGAAACGAAGTTGACGATCCTCTGGTGGATGATATTGCTCACCGCGATCGCCGGTATCACCGCCTTCGCGATCTTCTCCTACCGCCGCTTCTCGGTGGTCGAAAGCGACGAAGAAGGCGAATTCATCACCCTTTCGGCGCGCCAGCAGAAATGGGCGGTACTCGCCCTCAGCGCGGGGCTTGCTCTCTTTTTCATATTATTATTGTCGGTGCTGAGGAATCTGGCCTGACATGAGCACGATAAAACTGCTACCCGAACAACTCATCAACCAGATCGCCGCCGGCGAGGTGGTCGAACGACCCGCCTCGGTGGTCAAGGAACTGGTCGAGAACTCGATCGACGCCGGCGCGACCCGCATCGTCGTCGAAACAGCCAAAGGGGGCCGCGAATTCATCCGTGTGGCCGACGACGGCCGCGGCATGGGGCGCGAAGATGTTTTCATGGCGCTCGAACGCCACGCGACGAGCAAACTCTCCGACGCGGCTGGACTGACCCATATCGCGACGATGGGCTTCCGCGGCGAGGCGCTCCCCTCGATCGCATCGGTCAGCCAGTTCACCCTCTCCTCGGCGCTCGCCCACGGCGACGGCTTCAAGATACGCGCCAAGGGGGGCACCATCGTCGAAAACGCGCCGGTCAGCCGTCCGAAAGGGACCGAGGTAACGGTCGGCCAACTCTTCTTCAACCTGCCGGCGCGCCGCAAATTCCTCAAATCGGAGGAACGCGAATTCGCCTACATCAAGGAACTGGTCCAGCGGTTCGCCACGGTGAACCCCGCCGTCGCCTTCGAACTCATCCACGACGGCCGGACCGTTCTTAACCTTGCGCCGGCCGCCGGAGCGCTCGACCGCGTGATCGCTCTCTGGAAGGCGATGCGCGAGGAGGTCGCCGCCGTGACGGTCGAGGCGGCGGGGATGCGCGGCGAACTGATCCTCGGCTCCCCCTACCGCACCTTCCCGGGGCCTTCAACGGTCGCGGTCAACGGCCGCATCGTTTCCGACCGACGGGTGAACGCCGTCATATTCCGCATCCTGCGCGAATCGCTCGGCGGCGACCACCGCGCCGCCTATTTTCTTTCGCTACGCCTCCCCTGCGAAGAGGTCGATGTCAATGTTCACCCCGCCAAGACCGAAGTACGATTCCGCAACGAGCCGGCGCTCTACGCCCTGACCGAATCGCTCCTGCTCAAAGGGCTTTCGGCCATCCGCGGCGAAGAGGGCCCCGGACGCATACCCCCGCTCCCTGCGGCTCCCGCCGGCGCCTACGGCCGCCCCGGCGGCGTGACGGCGGGTCAGGTCCATGAAAAACCCCTGCAGTATGCCATGTTCCAGCCTTCCGCACCGACGACGCCACCCGCCGACGCAGCGACCGAAGGCGGCTTCTCCCCGGCGGTCCGTTTCACCGGCTACCGCGTCATCGGGACGCTCTTCGACGCCTATGTCGCGGTCGAGATGGGCGACGCGCTCTATCTCATCGATCAGCACGCGAGCCACGAACGGATCGTTTATTCCCGTCTCCGCGGCGCGATGGAGCATAAAAGCGGGCTCATCCAGATGACGATACTCCCCGAGCCGGTTCACCTGTCGCCCGCCGAGATGGCGCTGTGGCGCGAACGGCAGGATCTCTTCTCCGAACTCGGGTTCCTCATCGAACCGCTCGACGAGAGCACCGTGGTCATCCGCGGCGTCCCCGCGCTCGCCATCGAACCGTCGTGGCCGTCGCTCATTCGTGAGATGCTCGCCGGCATCCTCGACCTCGGCGCCGCCACGGCGTGGGACGAGAAATTCCTGAGCCTCGTGGCGATGCGCGCCTGCAAAACGGCGGTCCGCGCCGAACGGGCGCTCGCCCCCGAGGAGATAGAGTGGCTCATCACCGACATCAACGCCTCCGAGACGCTCACCTGCCCCCACGGCCGTCCCTTCTTTTTCGTCATCCGGCGCGCCGAACTCGATCGCAAGGTCGGCCGATGATCGTTCTGTGCGGCCCGACCGCATCGGGCAAGAGCACCTACGCCATCGAACTCGCGAAGGAACGGAACGGCGAAGTGGTCGGCGCCGACGCGGTGCAGATATACCGCGACCTCATCATCGGCTCCGCCGCGCCGACGGCTGAAGAACGGGGCGACATCCCCCACCACCTCATCGGCATACTCGACCTGCCCGAAGATATCAACGCCGGCAGATTCATCAAACTCGCCCGGCCGGTCGTCGAGGATATCATAGCCCGCGGCCGCGTGCCGATACTGGTCGGCGGGACCAACTTCTATGTCGACGCCTTCCTGAACGGACTCTCGCCGGTCCCCGAACTCGATGAAGAAAAAAAAGAGTTCTTCGCGGCCCGCTGCGTCGACCGGCCGACGGCCGAACTCTTCGCCGAACTTCAGCAGGTCGACCCACGCTGGGCCGCCGCGATATCCTCACCCAACGACCGCCAGCGGATCCTGCGTGGTCTTGAGGTATTCCATCTCACCGGCACACCGCTTTCCCTGTGGAATGAACGGCCCCGCGAACAGGGCTGGAGCGGTCAGTATAAAAAGATAGCGCTCGCCGTCGATCGCGAAACGCTCAACGAACGGATAGTCGCCCGGACACGCAAGATGCTTGCGGGCGGCCTGCTCGATGAAGTGTCGGCCATCCGCGCCAAAGGATTCACCCCGGCGAACTGCCGCGTGCTCGGCTCCATCGGCTATCGCGAGGCGTTCGACCACCTCGACGGCCGCATCGCCACACGCGTCGAATTCGAGGAACTCATCGTCATCCATACCCGTCAACTGGCGAAGCGCCAGACGACGTGGCTCAAGAACGATCCCGCCATCGAATGGATATCCGCCGCCGACACGACAAAAATAATTTGAGTTATTGGTCATTTCCCTGTATATTCTGGTGTCTGCGGAGTATGTAAGCGCGAGGTATCGTTATGGACAAGCGGGTGTTGTATGTGCTGGTCGGGTTGCTGATCCTTTTGGTCGCCTGCGAAGAGGAGAAGAAGAGCAATGACGGATTCGACTGGGATCTGCCGGCGGGCGATAAAGATCAAACGGTCACCGACGGCGACACGGACGACCAGAATGACGACCTGATCGATACTATCGCCGACGATCCGCTCACCGACGGAGATGAACTGCTCCAGTCGGATGACGCCGAGATCGACGAGGATGGGTCGGATGACGGCGCCGATCAGGGGAACACCGACACGAACGCCGATACCGATACGGCCAACGACGACACGGGGAGCGACGAACTGCTCTCCAACGATATCGACGCAATACTGGCCACCAACCACCGCCCGGTCGCCGATGCCGGTCCCGATCTATCGGCGCTCATAGCATATACCGTGACGATAGACGGCTCCAAAAGCTACGACTTCGATCAGGATGAGATCGCCTTCCACTGGACCATTCTCGTACAACCGGAAGGAAGCGACATCGAACTTGACCTGACCGATCCGAAAAAACCGTTCTTCACCCCCCTCGTCAAAGGCATTTATGAGTTCAGTCTGCGGGTCGATGACGGCAAGGAATACAGCCAGATCGACGAGATATCGATCAGTGTGGCCGACTATGTGCCGATAAACTTCGAGATAGTCGATTCGGCCTACAGCAAGTCGCTCGACAGCATCATCTTCGTCTCGGAGGAACCCGAAAACGCCCTCTACATCTTCGACATAGAGGCCCAAACGCTCACCACCGTCTCCTTGCCGCTGATACCGATATCTCTTTCGATCTCTCCCGACGGCAACGAGGCGGTCGTCGGACATTACGGCTACTTCTCGCACATTAATCTCGTAGGGGGCCTCCTGATGGACACCTATGAGGCGCAGACGATCGTTTACGATATCGTTTTCGGCGCGAACAACAGTATCTACGTCTTCCCCCAGACATCGAAGGACCTTATCGTTTTCAACGCCATCGACGGGACCGAAAAAGGACGTTTCGAGGATTTCGGCTCCGATGCCCGGGCGGTCCGGCATCCCACCGATGAACGGCTGTTCGTCATTCAGGGCGGTGCCATCATTCTTCTGGATATCAGCGTGATGCCGCCGGAGAAACTCAGTAAACTCGAGTCGGAATTCCCGATCGGCGACGATCTGTGGATAGCCGAGAACGGATCGAAGATATTTACCAAGTCGGGGAGCATCTTCTCGTCGAGCGATTTCGGCGACACCAACGAAGACCTGCTCTATCAGGGACGGCTGGAAGAGCTCGAGACGGTCAAGCATCTCCACAATCTCGGTGCAGTCGGCAGGACCGTGGCCATCCCCGACGGCGGTGACGACATCCAGCTCAATCTCTACGCCGATCCGCTTCTTTCCTATGAGAAGACCATCAAACTGCCCACGCTCAACTTCAACCAGACCGAACATCAATATCACGGCGAGGTCGTCTACTTCAATCAGGATGACACCAAGATCATCACGGTTCTCAGTGCAACGGTCGGCACCGTGGACAACTACGCGCTGGTCATACTCGAAGATTTCTGACGCGAATCAACAACCCGCCCCTGAATCCGAATCCGTAAAATGAAGTACTGACTCTGTAGCGCTGACTTTTGACTCAAGAAAAGGAAAGGCGTATCAGCGTTTTTTCATCTTAATTTCGGCATACGGACATCGCGAAGAATCGATTTTACAGTAACAGTCCATATCGCGCACGACTATGTCGTTCATGGACTGATAGACATAATATTTGTCCCAGATATAGCCATATTCTTTTCGTATCGTCTGGTCGCGAGCATCATCAAGGCAAAAGTTTTTCCCATCCGAGAATCGATAATAGCAATGATTCACAAGATATTTGCCATCAGGCAAGGCACCGATTCTTTTTGAGTAGAGGAGGACATCGGTTGCTATGTCGCTCGGTCCCGCAGCCTTATCGTGCGTTACCAGCGTCTTGTAGGTAATAGCCTGAGGATCAACAATATCAGCTTCTATGATTTTATATTCTCCATCAGACCCATCGGCAGTTCCAATACCATAAATGATCTTCTTGCCATCTTTTGTTAAAAGTGGTTTTCTCGCATTTTCTCCCGGTTTTGAAACTTGCACACAACTACCTTGGCCGACGGCGAGATCGCAGTAGAATACCTTCAATTGAGGAGTGTAGTAGGTCACCTTACTACCATTCAGTTTCGGCCATCCGGCTCGATTATTAAGGGGATTTGTATCACTGGGGTCGGCGATAAGCTCCTTCCAGTTGTCCCATTCACCGATCTTTGTATAATACACTTTCTGACCTTTGTTCTCATACTGTTCATGCTGTATCGTTACGATGGCATAGGTATCGCTCATGCCGATATCTCCGGCATAATAGAATTTTTCACCGTGCCAAGCGTAAGCATAGGTCGCAGTTTCAATATTATAGTACACCAGTTTGGCATACAGATAGGGGTCGTAAAGAGGCAGGTCCTTGAATTCCCAGTTTTGGGCAGGATTATATATGCTGAGAAGCATTTCATTTCTGTCGTTGATAGCGGTATTGTTCGTTCCATTGCTAACCTTAATCACCTGCTTTTTCTTAATGTCATATACATATGTTCCTTCAGCTTCCCGGAAATATGTCGATCCCGAAAGAAGGGCTAGTACTATTTTACCGTTTTCCACATGATAACTTGGGTCAGAACCATACAACCATGACTGTTCCCAGCATTCATGTGTTACCACCGTATCGCAGGTGCTAGTAAGCTGGGCATCGGTTATTTTGCGGTTTTCACAGGCGGTAGGACTCCATGGGTTTTCATCGTCTATGATGATCGCCTCGAAAGGATAGAGAGATGAACAGGTATCATATGGTTTAGGAATACGAGCTACCGGTTTGCCGGAAAGTTGTCCTGTTTCATCGTATCCTTCATATATCTGTGCCCACCACGAACGGACATTCTCCGGGTCTTTCACTACCACATCGAAATCGCCATAATAGGAGTATGCCTTGGCCTCCATATCACCGTAAGGATCCCCATCGGGACGCCAGACATAGCAACCTACCTCATCGGGTTGTATGGTCTCATCCAGGGCGTCTTCATCGAGTGTTGCTTCTGTTTCTTCCAATATGAAGTCGTCGGTTTCTGTCTCGACCGTATCATCCATCACAACGGCATCATCGCCGATACTGCTGTCGGCATCCGATCTACTCGGGTTTGCGTGGTTGCATGCTATCGGCAACATCACACCAACGAGTAAAAACAAAAAAAGATATTTCAAAGTCATACTTTCTCCTCTTTCCGGGAGGAAAGGGTCCTCTTTCGGAGGTTGTGTTTACTGTTCATTCTTAATACGCAACACACTGTCGTCAGCGCTGTAAACAGTGCCATTATAGCTGTACGAATGTGTAACTGTGTAACGCGGCGCATTTTTGCGATCGCTGATCCATGTTGCGTTGTTTTTCGTTTCCAGTTCAAAGATGTTGTTAAATATACCACAACCGAGATACACGGCATTGTCACTTTCGGCCAACTTCGGTTCGGAACAAAGTGCGAACATCCAACTTGTTCCTTTGTAGGTATCAAGGCTGTAGGTCTTTACGCCAAGCCATTCGTCGTACACATAGAGCGTCTGCTCCGCTACAGCAAGCGACACCGGGTTGCTGATGAAGCTCATTGGTATCTCGGTCACCTTTGTAAAAGAATCGATTTTATAGACATATACTCGACTACCCGACCCGGCAAAGAGCATGCCGGCGACACTAGTAGCAAATGCGTTTATCGTTTTGCCCGACAATACCCTCTTCTGGAGTTCAAGGGTCTGTGCATCGTATATCGCAATACCGTTCGTTGTTGCGGCGTAGAGCATTGTGCCCGATACCAGCACATCGTTAACTCGGCCAATAGCAAGAACTTGAAGCTTCTCGACTTCGCCCGTGAGCGTAATGTTGTATACCGCGACACCATTGCGGGTGGCCACAAAAAGCAGGTTGTCATATCCGGCTACCGCATATCCCTTGGTATCGAGGGCAACCGTTTGATCGGCAAGCGCTATATGACAGATCCCGCCTATCTCATACCCCTGCACCAGCTTGTTTTCTTGCTCTGACAGGCAGACTTCTGTGAACTGCGAACGAGATGTGGTAGCTAGATGTTTAACTTCGCTCGCATAGGGTAGTGCTTCGCCATTTGCAACGGCATACATTGGGGTAGTGCCTTTATGCAGGTCTTCAAAAGAAGCAACAACAAGGTTGCCAGCATCGGAATAGACACGCGCATTCCTGAGATACCGCGCAGGTTCCACTATCGCCACCTTTTCGACCTGTCCAGTACCGGCAACCATCGTGAACGAGTACAATGAGGTGCCATCCTCCGGTACCACAAGATAGACCGACAATCCTTTAACGGCAAGTGACGCCAGCGAAATGCCATCGTTAAACTGTTGCGAACCAAGCATACTCCACGAATCCCGCCCGGTGTTTTCCTGCCGGTCATATTTGTAGAAAGTAATCATGTTGTCAAATCCAAGTACTATGGCATACGGCTCAGTTGCTATAGTAAAGAGCTTGATCTCTTTTGCCGTACCGCGATATGGGATTGCCGCTATTGGCAAGTAATTCCACTGTGCCGTGTCCTCGTTGTAAGTTATTTTTCCGGCATGCAATTCGTAATAGGCGTTAGCCGTGGTCGCAGACATCCGTTTGTTGCCCGCGATATAGACGTTGCCGTTAGCCCTAGTGGTCGCCGCGAAATTGTGCGGTGCTCCACCGTTTAACGTTACTCGTTTGCCGAAGAATACTCTACTGTCCGACAATGCCAACTCATAGCCATCATACGTCGGTAGGTAAGCCCACATTCCGCCGAAGCCATCGAATATCTGCTCCCATCCTCCCGGTGCGCCAAATTCAGTCATCTTTACGCGGCCATCGTCAAGAACTACCTTCCATAGGTCGATCGGATGCTCAAGCGTCGGATCCCCCGGGGTCGGGCCGTTGAAAGTCGGATCAATACCCAAGAAATCATGCATGGCATCAAATATGCCGTAATCCATCCGATCTGGCCCACCACATATCTGCGTCTTTTCTTCCCAATCACCCTCCCATCCTGCCAAGGGGAGGTAATCAGCCGGTGAAGCGGCAAATGCATTGGTGAAATAAGTGTCGCGTTGGGGGAGGTCGTGAAAAAGTTGATTCGGTTTGTCACTGCCCGGTATAACCACGGAGTTTTCGAAGAACGAAATGTTGACCAGAGCATCAATGCCCGTGCCGATCAAATATTCATCGTTCGAAACATTCTTAACCAGTCCCGAAGAAAAACGGGCGCCGAAATAGTTGCCTCTAGCAACCTGAATATTTCTTTCCGCCTCTGTTAGATAGGGCTCCAATCGAGCAGTGCTGTTGACGGTCACATAGTCCTTGATATTTTCGGCCCAGTTCCATTCTTCGGCAAACGAATCCTCGGGATCATTGAAAAGCTGACCAATCTTTCTACTGGGGAACTTCTGATTCGGATTAACAACTTTGGTTGTTATTCCAGTAACATTATCTTTGATTTCAACGGTTGGGCGGTTTACATGATTCCATGTTGGGCGACCAAAATCTTCATTAAATGCGCTTGTCGGGACTGCGTGGTTAACGCCACAGATACCTGAGGCGGCATCACAATCCCCTCTTTGAAGGGCGTTTTCTCCACAGTAGCAGTGGTAGCGAGAAAGATAGGTGTCATAACCTCTGCTTCCTTGATAATCGTCACGATAAACCAAACTGCCAGACGCGGCTATTTTCTTTCCATAAATTGACTTTTCCTTCCATGTCTTTATGAATATTGGTCCAGCATTTGGGCAGCTTCCTTTTTTATTTAATGTTAACCATGGACTACGAGCATTCCCGATATTTGTGATAGTGGTTTGGTAAAATCGCATATCTAAATCATCGCGGAGCATATCTCCATCTTTATCACAATCATTGTCCGGATCATAGAAACAGAAATCCCACATATTTGGCACGTTATCCCCATCTTCATCGCCGATTTCATCATATGTATACCGTGTCCAGAGCCAAGGAAGAAGAACATTCTTTTCGGTATAATATGAAGAATCATTCTTTTTGAATTGGAAAACCAAATCGCCAATTGCCGTTGAATCATCGGGGTTCTTTAGCAACTCTATTTTAGCAATTCTTTGAATCTTTGCAGGTGCCGACGCATCGTATTCGGCTGTTGAGAAAAGCGCACCCCGCGTTGACAGAGCAATATCATCAAGTGGTATCTCGGCAGGGAAATAGTTGTTGGGATGAACTTGGTCGTCGGCTACAGGGCACAATACTTGGACATTATCCCTTATGCATTCCTTTTCGGTGCCAATACGTCTGAGCAAAAATCCTTTTATTTTCCCATAATTGTCAATCTGAGAATCATAAACAAAATCGTAATATCCCCTCACCACAATATCAAATACTGCCCACAACAGCCTATTATCGCATTCTCCTCGAACCTTGAATCCCATTTTTAGCAATGGTCGATTTCCGCTCCCGCCTATATCGTGAATCACAATATGCGTTTTGTACTCATCCAAAGAGTTAAGCCAGCAGGGGTCCTGAAAACTTTCATGACCATGGAATGGTATCCCGCCAAGAGAGTCTCCTGTAGAAAGGGTGTTCATAAGAGAGTTGATAACTGATTTGAATACATCTTCGGAAAGACGGATTTCGGCTACAACACCTTCTTCTGGGAAGTTAGTTGTGATAAGATTGCCTGAACTATAAGTCACGGGAGTGCCGCTAACTAATGTGCTGACGGTTACACTATTCGATTCCGTTTTAAAATCATTTATAAATCCAAAATCCATTTCCGGTTTTTCGGTTTTTATGTTAACGGAGTATGTTGCACCTTCTACGGGAAACGGAAAGCTCTTAGAAATCATTTTTATAGAGTCAGAAACATTGATAGCCAACGCCGTCAACTGTGGCACCGGGTTCCCAAACAAATTAGAGGTATCAAGATGTGTTACTTCATAGCTATCTGCGATATCTTTGGGAAATTGAATAGTGAAACCTTCTTCATCGGTTAGTTTTTGAGACCCCTTATTAAGTTTTATCTCAAGACCCCTAGGAGGAATAGTTTGGACATAGGGCAAATCAAAAAGAAACTCTATTTGATGTTCTACAGTTCCTGCTAACTCATCAAAAGAATAGTTCCAAGTAGTTTTATATGGCTCGTTATTTTTCGATATGTTCATTGTGAAATCGCCCATGAAAACATCTTTGGAAAAGGTGATGCGAGTATCGTTATAACTGTATTTATTAATGATGGTTGCTTCAATGGGAACAGAAAGCAAAGAAGGATCAATCATAGTAATAAACACATCGGCATCATCATCGCTGTCTTTCTTAAAGAAAATGGAAAATCCAGTAGCCGCAGAAGGTTCTTTTTGGGGATCCCCGGTATCAAGAAGAGATACGACTACCGCTGGAAGACCATACAATCGTTCAACGGCCGCCTTGATTTCATCCGCCGAAGCATTGTATTGAATGGGTTGAGTAATTTGATCCTCCTCGCCATTCTTGGAAACATGAATCGTAAAAGAACCCGCAACCGGTTCTTGATCAAATTTAATGGTAGTTGTGGCAAGTATTTCCATTACAGTACTAGAGATAATGCCTGGAAGAAGAATGGGCCAAGATTTGTTAAGGTCTTTTCCGGTCGTGTCATTCATTAGATGAAAGCTCCCCGGATAAATCACCAAACGCCATGTTCTTCCGTTGTCGCGAGATTTAAGTATAGCCTCAAAGAAACCTGTACGAGTCACATCGTTCTTTGTCATCGAGTAGTTGTTGAGGGTTTGTGAGAAATAGTTATATGGATCTGCGCCAGCTATGGAAAGAAATATCTTTGCTTTGTACTGATCGTCACCCGAATCAAGAAAGGGACGACTTATTAGAACATCTGAACAGCTGACAGTTATCGTTGATGCACCCACAAGCGGCAAATCTACTGTTATTGGCTTATTTCCGAGAGAAGTTTGAAATGCATTTTTTACCATTTCTTCGGTAGCATCCTTTCTCATTTTGATAAAAATCGGTTTGCCTGATCCGCCTGCTCCGGTTGTTGATGCTTGCAACGACCCAAAGGGCAACACGAACAGCGCCAAGAGAGTTAGCGACACCAATGTGCGGGTAGACCTCTGGATAAAACCAAGAATACGATTCTCTGGCACGATTCCCTCCCCAAAAAAGTAACTGACAACTAGCATGGGTACGCTATGATAAAGAAAACGGCATGTCAAGAAAATTTTATTATAAAAACCATCTCGACAACCCAGATACTATAGCAGAGCGCCGGCGCGAAGCGACTGAGGGTGTGTTGACCTACTGCATCGTCGGGACGTAGAAGTCGAAGTGGATGAGTCCCGCTTCGTCCGATTTGCGCACCGCGATGTTCTGATCCGACTTGATGTATATCTTGAATACCTTGCCGTCCTTTTTGGGATAGATGTACTGCACCTCGGCGTTGAAGGCGCGGGTGTCGATGATGTGCAGGAGATAGCTCGGTATCTTCTCGAAGTTGTGGATGTCGATGACATAGCCGCCTTTTATCTCGCGGAAGGCGTAGTCGAGTTCGCCCGTCACCTCCATGGTCACCCGTGAGAATTCGGGGAACTTGCGGAAGAACAGATTCCTGAGCTTACCCTTCGCGGCGAGCGTCACCACCTTGAGCGGCGGCGCATCTTCGGTGATCTGGCGGGTCGGCTCCAGCTTCACCACCTTCAGTTCCTTCATCTTCGCCTCGGCCGTCTTCGCCTCGGCCAGCCGCTTCTCCTCCGCCGCCTTTTGTTCGGCGATCCGTTTCTCTTCCTCGGCTTTTTGCAATGCCGCCAACCGTTTTTCCTCGGCCGCCTTCGCGTCGGCAATCCGTTTTTCCTCGGCAACCTTGGCCTCGGCCAGTTTCTTCTCTTCGGCCGCTTTCGCTTCGGCGCGGCGCTGATCTTCGATATGTTTCGCCTCGGCGAGTTTCCGTTCCTCTTCGGCTTTCGCCAGACGCGCCTGCTCCGCGGCGCGGGCCGCCGCCTCTTTTTCAAGCCGTTCCTTTTCGAGCGCGGCACGGCGGGCCGACTCCTCCTGCGCCTGTTTCCGGGACTGTTCGGCGGCCAGCACGCCCACCAGCGCATCCTCATCCTCCGGCGCGGGTCGGACCGGTGCGGCCACGGTCTTTTGTTCCGGGACCACCACCGCGACCTTCTGTTCGGGCGCGGGCTTCTGCGCCGCCGCCAACCGTTTCTCCTCGGCAGCCTTCGCCTCGGCAAGCCGTTTCGCCTCGGCAAGTCGCTTGGCCTCCTCTGCCGCCAGTTTCGCCTGCTCTGCCGCCAGTTTCTCCGCCTCGGCCGCCAGTTTCTCCGCCTCGGCCGCCGCGAGCGCCGCCTTTTTATCGGCGAGCCGCGTCTCTATCGCGGCGAGCGTCGTTTCGATGGTCTCGTCGGTGATGAAGAGTTCTTGCCGGAACGCAACGAGCAGAAGATTCTTCCGATGCAGGATCGTATAGGCGCTTCCGGGAGAAATGAAGAACACGAACCGGGTCTTGTCGCCCAGATCGTTCCGTTCGATCCGTCCGACCGTCGCGCCGACGCTCGGCAGGGCGGTATCGGCCGCGCGGCCCGCGACCTCCAGCACGATCCGTTCGGGCTCACTCAGGCGGAACGACGAAAAACTCGCCGTCGTACCACCCGTATCGAGCAGAAGATAGTATTCGTCCCCCAGATCGTACGACTGTATCTGTAAAGTGGTCAAAAGCGCAAGTACGAAGACGGTCATGCCGGGTCATTCCCCCACTAGTCGAATGACTATAGCCGATAAGAAGGCATTTGAAAATTTTTTCAGCGACAATCGTCGATCCGGTCGGCGACGATGCGGTCGATCACCAGACACTGTTCATCGTCAAGCGGCGTCAGGACGAAGCGATTCGCACCCGCCGGCAGACAGGCTTCGGCCACGAACTGCACCGCTTTTTGCTGATCGGACCCCGCCGGGAATGTCCCCAGCCGCCGACCGTTCACCGAAAAGGCGAATTCGCCGCCGCAGGGGGTCGCGATCGCCTCCACGCTGAGCCGATAGCGTCCCGCCGAGACGAAATACTGTTCGGTATCCCAGTACTGCCCCGCCCCCGCCGGACCGAAGCGAAGGGCATAGGCGAAATAACCCGACAGCGGCGTCACCCCCGCCCTAAAGCCGAATCCGGGCTCATCGCGCAGATTGCCCACCATGAAGCCGTAGCGCGCCGAGCCGGTGAGCGGCTTGAACTTGTATTCCGCCTCTATCGAAACATGATCCGGCGGCGCCGGCTGGAGCGGCGCGATAGAAAACAGGTCATCGGCCGATTCAGTGACCCGCCATGCCGAGCGATACCCGTTGGCGAGGAACCATGCGGCGGTCTGGGCATCCAGCACCGGCATCGAATTGAGATAGCGGTTCCCGGCACGGTCAAAAGGGGGGCGCTCCTGCAACGACAGGGTATTGGCGAAACTGTATCCGATGTTGAAACGGTAGGGAATGAAGATGACCGCTTCGTGAATGGCGCGCTGAGCCACCAGCAGTTTGACCTTGTCGAGGGCCGCATACCACGCCGAAGCCTGCTGAACGGCGATCTGCGGTATGATGACCGCGCCGGTAAAAAGCGCCCCGGCCAGCGGCAGGGCGAGAAGCGCCTGCCGTCCGACCCTTCCCAGCCGGTCGCGCAGTAGGACAAAGCCGTCGGCCGCCGCGATGAGCAACGGCATCCCGAGACTGTAATAATAGCGCGGTCCGTAGAAATTGCCGTCCTGATAGAAGAAGAGATACCCGCCGATGAATGCGGCGGACAAAAGCAGCGCCGCCGCGTGACGGCGCGGGAACAGCCACACCGCCGAAATGACGAAGAGGAACATGAGCGGATGGACGGTGAACTTGTAGAGCAGCATCGATAGCCGTGTCATGGTCACGAAAAAGGCATACTGCAGGGTCAGTCCTTCGGGCGGAAGGAACGAACCGTTGAGATAGCGGCACCCGGTCCCCAGACCGATGTGGTGACACGAGGGGTCCTCCTCGGTGATGGAGAAATAGAGGTCCTGCGGGAGCGTCAGCCACTCGCCCGTCAACGCTTTCTGATAGCAGAGCATGACGGCGCATCCGGCGACGACCGGCAGGATGAAGGCGATAAGACGGCCGATATCGGGCCGTCCGTGTCGCAAAAGAAGGAACAGCCCTATCGCGGCGGTGGTGAACAGGCCATCCTGCATGCGGATCGGGATGATGAGTGCGCAGAGCGTCGCGATGAGCGCGATCCGGCCGACCGTCAGATCGCCGCGGACCGCCACCAGTATCGCGAGGAGCGTCAGGACAAGCACCGCAGGGTGGGGAAAAAGGGTCGCCGAAAGGAACAGATGAAAGGAGGATACGGTCGCCAGCAGCATCGCGAGCGTCGCCACCCGCCGGTCGTGCGTCAACTCCTCCGCTATCCGGCCGGTCAGGTAGACCGCAAGACCGTTGAGGATCGGGTTGAGCCAGAAGGCGAGTCCCAGCGCCGCGAACGGCATCAGGAGCACCGGGAATCCGGGCGGGAAGATCGAGTAGTAGCGGCCGTCGTGCATCACCATGAACCCTTCGTTGACATGCTCGTAGAACGGCGGCAGGGGGAGGTACAGTTGACCCGTCAGGAACAGTTTCGCCGTCCAGAGGTAGTGGGCCGCATCCATCGGGTGGGGCGTTTCATTGAAAAAGAAAAGTGCGATAAGGAGCGGCAGGATGAACGCGAACGGCGGAAAGATCAAGTTGCGCCACGCCATCATCTTTTCAAGAAGCGACTTCCACCGGCCGTACCCTTTCAACGTCATACCGACACAGACAAGAAGCGTCGCCAGAAAAACCAAATGAAACTGTGGGAAGAAGGCGGTAAGCGGGGTCCAGAACAGGCCGCGCGTCGCCCAGAGGAACAGCACGGCGAACAGCGTCGCCACGAGGGCTATTTTGCCATAACGCCTCATATCCACTACCACTCTCTTGCCGGTTCGTCTGTTAGACCTGCAACACGGATCAAAGGTTCCGGCGCCTTACCCGTGGCCGAAGAATTCGCCGACCCGCGCGGTGACCCGCCGCATCGGGAGCGACGCGAAGGTGATCCCCTCGGGGAGCGCCTGCAAAAAGACGCGGCCGTAACTTTTCTGCATGAGCCGCCTATCGAGCACTATCACCACGCCGCGGTCGCTCTTCGTGCGGATGAGCCGCCCCACCCCCTGTTTGAATTTGAGTATCGCGTGGGGCAGGGTGAAGAGCGAGAACCCGTCCTCTCCAGTGCGCGCTTCGAGGTTGGCGACGAAGCGGATGATGAACGGATGCGACGGATAGCGGAACGGCAGGCGGACGATGATGAGGTTGCGCAGTGAGTCGCCCTTGACATCGATCCCCTCCCAGAAGGTATCGGTAGCGAGGAGCGAACTGTTGATATCGCCGCGGAACCGCTTCATGACCGATGCGATGGCCGCCTCGCTCTGTGTGATGACCGGCAGCGGGAACTCCTTGAAGTATTTGCGCGCCGCCTCGCGGTGTTTGACCGAGGTGAACAGCACCAGCGCCCCGCCGTTGGAGGCGAGGATAAGGTCGGCGGCCGCCGCGATGGATGCCTCCTCGAACTCGGGATCGTTCGGATCGGGCATATCGGGCGCGGTGAAGGCGCGGAGGGCGTTGGCGTAGTCGAAACAGCCGGGGAGGTGCAGATACGAGGTCGGCCGGTCGGTGAGGTCGAGCCCCGTTTCATGCTTGAGGAAATCGAACCCCTCAGGACCGCGCGCCGTGGTGAGGGTCGCCGAGGTGAAGATGATGGTGCGCGCCTTTTCGTAGATGTTCTTGACGAATATCCGCTGGATGTCCAGCGGCGTGATCGACAGGCGCAGATTGGTCCGCGACACGATCTCGCCCCAGAAGACCAGTTTTTCGGTATCGCTGCTGGTGAAGAAGAGTTCGAAAAGGTCGTGCATCGAGTTCAGCCGCCGGACACAGCCGTTCACCTCGGTGAGGAGCGATACGATGGTGTCCTCCTCCTTGGTCCGTTTGAGCGGGTCGTGCTCCACCGCCTTGCCGATGCGGTCGGCTATCGGGGCGAGCCGTTCGGTCAGCGCATCGAGGAACTGCGTCACCCGGAGAAGCGCCTCGCGCAATTCGGTGCGAAGCCGCAGATCGTCGAGTTGCAGATAGTTCTCCTTCTCCGCCTTGAACCGCTCCATGCATTCGGGGATGAGCGAATGGAGGTAGTACGGGATGAAGGCGGCGATCTCCATGACCAGTTTCTCGATATCCTTCGCGGTCGCCTTGTCGGCGTAGGCGTCGAGGAGCCGCGCCAATAGACCGGTGCCGCGCTCGTTGTTGAACAGCCGCCGGAGCAGCCGTAGGATCCCCGACAGCGATACCGATTCGCCGAGGAAACTGACCGCCGACTTGAAGAGATTGTGCGCCTCGTCGATGATGAGGATGTCGTAGGGCGGCAGGATACCGCCCGCGTTCTCCTCCTCCATCCGCAGGGAAACGTCGGCCATGAGGAGGTGATGGTTCACCAGCAGTATCTGGGCGAAGTTCGCCCGGCGGCGCGACCGGTAGAAGAAACACTGCGGGAAGAACCGGCATTTGGCCCGTTCGCACGAATGTTCGTCGGAACAGATCTCGACCCACAGATCGGCATCCATCGCGGCGGTCATAGCGCTTTTCGAGCCGTCGTGCGGCATCCCGATCCAGACATCCATCTCGTCGACGATATGCCCCTGATCGCTCTTGCCGTCGAACGGAAGGTCGAGATTGCCGCGCCGGAACAGGTCGTATTTCCGCAGACACAGGTAGTTCTGCCGCCCCTTGAGGACCGCCACCGTTATCTTGTCGTAGCCGAGCCGCTCCTTGAGGAACGGGATATCTTTCTCGGAGAGCTGTTCCTCCAGCGCGATGGTCGAGGTGGTGATGACCGCCTTGCGCCCCTCGTTCATGGCCACATACAGCAGCGCCGGAACGAGGTAGGAGAACGACTTGCCGGTCCCGGTCCCCGCCTCTGCCACGAGCATCGTCCCGGCGTTGACCGCTTCGGTCGCGGCGAGCGCCATTTCGAGCTGGGGCGGCCGGAACTCGTAGTCGGGATAGGACTGCCAGAGTTTTCCCTTTTCGGCGAAGATCTCCGTGACCTCTTCTGCCGTCACCGGATGGAACTCCTCCGCCTTGACCGGTATCCACCGGACTATCGGGAAGATACGGGTGACGCCGTTGTCGACGATGTAGGAACCGACGCTTTTCTCGGCCGCCTCGGAGGCGACAGTGATGTCGGCATCGGAGGGGCGGATGTCGCCGCCGGGATGATTATGAATGATGACGGCGCCGGGATGAGCCGCCTTGAGGACGGCGGGGACGGCCGAATCGGTGCCGCGGCCGAACAGTTCGACCTCGTAGACGAAGCCGTCGGCGTTCACCGAGCCGACGACGAGCACTTCATTGCCGTCGTTTGCTTCGATATGATGTTTAAGTAAGGCTATCGCCTCGGGAAGCAGAAAGTCCTCGGGGGAGAATGAGGACATCCGTTACTTCGTGTTGACCCGCTGAAGCAGATCCTTTCCGGCCTTGAAGAAGGGCAGACGCTTGCCGTCTATCTGTATCTTCTGACCCGTCCGCGGATTGCGGCCTTCATACTGGCCGTAATGGCGGATGACGAAACTGCCGAACCCTCTGATCTCGATGCGTTCTTCTTTCCGCATCGCGTCGATCATCGCATCGACCATCAGGTTAACGAACTGTTCCGAGTTGCGTTTCGAGAGCTTCGCCTTGTCGGCGAGCACATTGATAAGATCCGATTTGTTCATCCACTCCTCCAGTTACTCACTGATCCGTGAACTGCCGTCTTTCATATCGTCTTTTTTTATTTTTTCAAGTATTTTTTGCACCTTCGGGTTTTTTACGACACTGAACGAGTAGAGCACCCCCATGTCCGAAAGCACATAAAAAGCACCCTCGCCCCGGACCGCGCCGCTCGAAACACCCTGCGGAATGATGGTTCCCGCCATCTTCTCGGTAAGTTGCCCATCCCACACCGACACCGCCCCGCCCGTTTCAGTGAAAACGGCGCGATCGCCCATCGGGAGATATCCGCTGACGAACGAATCGCTGGCGAACAATCGGCGCAACACCGTGCCGTCCTTTGCTAAAAGCAGAGCGCCCCCCTCACCGTAGCCGACGACATTCCCATCGGCAAGTTCGGCGAGCAGCAGGTTGCGCAGTTCAGCCCTCTTGGTGACCGATCCGTCGGTGACCCGCACCACGCCCCCCGTTTCGCCGTTGGAGAAGAGCAACGTCCCCTCGGCGCCCAGCAGAAGCGAGAAGATATCGTAGAACTCCTTCTTATCGAGTAGGGCCCGGGTATCGCCCGTCTGATACTTGTAATAAGGAAGCAACTCCTCAGCACCGCTGGCCGCCTCCTTTTTATGCAGGAAAAAGATGATCTGACCGTTCGAGAAACCGAAGGCGGTCTTGTCCTCGTAGACCACCGGACGGCCCAGCATGGCGTAAGAAAGCGGGTTCTCGCCGTAGAAGGTATAGTTCGCCCGGATGGCGCCGTCAGACGGATCGACCAGATAGATGCTGTTCTCGGAGAACTGCAGATAGAGCCCCTCCGGCCGCAGAAGCGGCAACGCGACCACCGGGGATTTGCCGGTGACCTGCCATTGCTCGGTCAGGTCGGGTTTCAGCGAACGGACGATATTCGACTCACAAACGATGATGCCGCCCTCGGTCGCCACCGGCGGGATCAGGAACTCGCCGCTGAAACGGCGTTCACCCTTTTTGCGACCGGCGCGATCGAATACGATCAACCGCCCGTTGCGCAGCGCCGCGTAGATATGGCCCTCTTGATACAACAGCCCGGCATATTCACGTTTCTTTATGCTGGCGAACTCTTTTTTCAGCGGCACCGCCCAGTTGAGGAGCAGTTCATCGGCCGCCGCAGGAGTACACCACAGCAGGGCTAACACTATGAGGAGTAGGCTTTTTTTCATCAACTAGCCGTTACGACGCTTTCTTCGCTTCGGACTGCTCTTCAGGGAGCCGGTCGGCGATCTTGGAGGCGAGCGGACTTTCGGGGAACTCAGCCTTGAGCTTTTTGAAATATTCGACCGCCTTGGCCGCGTCGTTCATGCGGTCGTACGCGGTGCCGATATAGTAGAGGGCGAAATCCTTGTAGAGCTTCGCATCCTTGATCGCGTAGTAACGCTCCCACACTTTGATCGCCTCGGCAGGATCGTTGCGGTCGAGATGGCAGTAGGCCTCGCCTTCGTAGGCGCCGTAGCGTATCTGTTCGGGTATCTTGGAGGCGGTCTGCAACTGCTTGAACAGGGTTATCGCCGTATCGAACTCCTTGAGCCGGTAGTGCGCCTTGGCCTTGTAGAACAGCGACACATCGCCCAAAAAGGAACCCTTGAGCACGGTCGACGCCTCGTCGAACTTCGCGAGCGCCTGCTTCATCCGGCCCGTCTCATCGGCAACCGGCGCCTCTTTTTTATCTTGGTCGCCTTCCCACAGCGCCAATGCCTGCACGAAGGGGGCCGCCTTGGCATTACGCGAATCGGAAACCCAGTTGGATATCAGTATCGCGATGACCACCGCACCGATGACCCCGGCGACCGAACCGATGATGAAGTAGGGATGGTTGGCCAGCTGATCCATCATTTTCTGGCCGCCTTCCTGAAATGCATCCTTTTCGGCGAAATTCTTCTCGGTCTCCTTCTCGGGTTTCGGCGCCCGGAAACCGCGCGTCTTCAGATACGACATCGGGAACCTCCTAATCACAGGAATCGTTTATCGCAACAAGCGGAGACCTTTATAATGATAAGGACTGACAATGTCAACAATTTATGAGAACTGAAAAGGGGGTGCGCCGTTGACTTTCGCATCGTTCTCTGTTATTTATCCCGGGTACTGGATAGATGCCTACGGGGGATATTCCCGAGATGGCTGGCGACCGGCCGCGCGCATTATTTTTTGTATTGGTGCTTCTGACTATACTGGCGGTGTTCTATTTCTTTCATCTGCGCAATGAGGCGGCACGTACCGCGATAACGATCGAAAAGGACGACCGGACGACCTTTTCGTCGCTCATCGCACTTTTCGGCGGCGATGTGCCGGACACCCCGGTGCCCGAACCCATCAAATCCCCACTTCCCCAGAGTATCGCCGTGCGCATCGAAGCGAACGAACTGCGTGCTCTGGAACCGGTCCGGATCGGCGACACGCCGGTCGCCGACGCCCGCTTCATCTTTCGCGAAGATGGCGATTGGCTCGTTGTCGACGCCGTGCGGATCGAGACCGCCGAATACCCTTGTCGCGGCATAATGAAAAAGGATGGCGACCGTCTGGCGATCTGGAACTGCGGGACGACGAGTCAGAAATCACCCCCGATACGCAATAAAAACTTGAAAAAAGAATAATTCTGTATTTAATGGTCGTGACATTTTGTTAAGACTCTCTCAGGAGGAGCGGCTGTGAAAAGGCTATTGATCGTCGGGCTGTGCGTACTCTTCACCTTACCGCTGTTCGGGAAGAAGATACTTCTCATGGAACCGATCATTAAGGATGTGGGAAGCGAACGAAAGATATCCAAAGAGATAGAGACTATTTTCAAAAAGAAATTTGACTATGTCTCTTACAGCGATGTAAAATCGAAACTAATCGACAAACTTAAGAAGTGCGGCAGCAAGGCCGATTGCTGGTATGAGGAAGCGGGCGACGCCGATTTCGACTATGCGGCCCTGTTCCTTATCAAGGAAGAGGACGATGAGGTGCTGGTCCGGCTCGTGGTCATCGATATCGACGGAGAATCGAATGTCGCCGACGAGAAACAGTCATTCGGTTCGGTGGACGATCTGACCGCCGGCAAGCTTTACAAGAAATTGGTCAAGGGAGCCTTCGGCCCCATCGCCAAGAAGATAACCAAGTCGGGCGGCGATGACGACAGCGACGACGACGGCGGCGACGCGAAGATGTCGGAACGCAAAAAACGCGAAGAAGAACTCGCTCGCAAGGAACGCGAAGCCGAAGAGCGGCGTGAACGGCTGGCCGAAGAAAAGCGCCAGCGCGAAGAAGAGCTCGAACAGAAACGTGAGGCGGCCGAGCGAAAACGCCGGCTGGCCGAAGAAAAGAAACGCGAAGAAGAGGAGCGGGAACGGGCCCGCCTTGAGGAGGAGCGCGAACGCCGGGAGAAAGAGCGTGAAGAGAGCAACGCCCGCAAGCGCGACCAACTGGAAAAGAATCAGGGCAAACTTGAAAAGGCCCGCGAACTGGTCCTCAAAATGTGCGCCGACGGTAAATACAACGAAGCGATACAGGCGATCGTGAAGGTCAGTCAGCTCAAGTGCGAGTGCGAAGAAGATGCCAAGGTTCTCGCGCTCAAGAGTCAATTGCTCAATTTCAACAAGGTGCGCGATAAGATCCTTGAAGGGGTCAACCTGCTCAACTACAGCCTCATCCTCGACAACCTCGAGGCGGCCAAGGCGCTCGATCAAGAGATCGTCTCGGGCGGCACCGAGTTCTCGCAACGTATCGACAGCATCTACGCGATCGGCTATTACGCCAAGGCGCTCGACATGGAAAAGAAGGACAACTACGTCGTCGCCAACGAGAACTACGAGAAATGTCTCCAGAAGGATCCCGACAAGAAAGAATGTAAACAGTGGAATGACGGCAAGGACGCAACCGTCAAGAAGCTCTTCGACAAGGCCAAGGTCATGAAGAACTTCAACCCGACCAAAGCGAAAGATCTCTTCCGCTCCATACTGAAACTCGTCACCGCCGAGCACGAATACTACAAACAGGCGGAAGTAGAACTCAAGTCGATGGAATACTAAGAAGCACCCCGTGCTTCTCTCCCGCCTCTCCCGTTATTTCATTTTATTCTTTTTCTTCACAAGCCTGCTTTCCTGCACCGGAGAAAAAGCGCTTTGCGTAGTGAACGACTGCTCCGTCATGGCCCAGTCGGAACAATTTCTACGCGTCGAAAGCGAAGAGGATCGGCCGCGCTGGTACCGCTTCACCGGCAAAGATATCACCGAACTGCGCGGGATGCGCACCGGATCGACCCCGCTTAACTACAACGAAAAACTCGATCTGCTCGCGGCGAAATCGCTGTCGGGCGACGGTATGCGTCTCACCCTTTATCACGACGGCGACGAACTGCAGGAAGCGGCGACCCACACCTTTGCCGCCGATGAGATATCGGCCCTCTGCATGACCGACAACGGCACCGTCTGGATACTGCATCAAGGGCGTTACGACCGTTCGTCGGCACGCCAGTATATCGTGAGCCGCGGAACGACCGCGCTGAAGGAATGGGAGAATTATTTTCTTACCAGCGAACGGGACGAGGACACCTTCGGCGGCAGCGTTATCGAAAAACCGGTCGGCCTCTTCTGTACGGGAAACGACGTCGCGCCGCATCTTACCACCTTTCTCTATTCGGGAGAAGCGGAACGGACGCTACTGCGTTTGCCCCGACTCACCCTTCTTCAGATATATCTGTACCGCTTCGATCCGAGGGAACGGATCATGCACCCGCTGACCGGCTTCACACCGCGCGGCGACGGTATCGTACGGACCTACTTTGACAGCGCTTCCGGATCTCTTCTTCTTTTCCAGAGCGGTCAATTATCGTTGCAGAAGGGACTCGGTTTCGCCGAAGAGCGTTCCTATCCCGATATCGACGACATGCTTTTCGCGCATGACGGCAACACACGCCGGCTTTTTCTTATCGGGAAGAGTTCCGATAAGAGAATTGTCGGCAAAGTTGAGATGCTTCCGGAATAAACCTCAGGCGGACTACTTTGCGGCGTACAACTCGATGATCTTCAGGATGACCGCCGTCGCCTTCTCCATCGATTCGACCGCGACATACTCCAGTTTCCCGTGGAAGTTATGGCCGCCCGCGAAGATGTTGGGACACGGCAGGCCCATGTAGGAAAGCCGCGAACCGTCGGTACCGCCGCGTATCGGCACCACCAACGGTTCGACGCCGCAGAGTTCCATCGCCTTCTTGGCCGTCTCGACGATGTGGAACACCGGCTCAACCTTTTCGCGCATATTGAAGTACTGGTCCTTGAGTTCGAGCGTGACGGTGCCGACGCCGTATTTCTTGTTGATGAAATCGACGGCGCGGGTGATGAATTCCTTCTTCTTGCCGATCTTGGCGCGGTCGTGGTCGCGGATGATGTATTTCATCGACGCCTTCTCGACCGAGCCTTCGAACTTCATGATGTGGTAGAAGCCCTCGTAGCCGACGGTGAATTCGGGCCGCTGATCGACCGGCAGGAGGTCGTTGAGTTCCATGCCGATGAGGATGGCGTTCTTCATCCGGTCCTTCGCGTAGCCGGGATGGATGTTGCGGCCCTGTATCGTGATGGATGCCATCGCCGCGTTGAAGTTCTCGTACTCGAGTTCCCCCACCGCGCCGCCGTCCATCGTGTAGGCGAAATCGGCGCCGAATTTTTTGACGTCGAAGTTATCCACGCCCCGACCGACCTCCTCGTCGGGGGTGAAGCCGATCTTTATCGGGCCATGCTTGACTTCGGGATGCTTGACCAGATATTCGACCGCCGTCATGATCTCGGCGATCCCCGCCTTGTCGTCGGCCCCCAGCAGGGTCGAGCCGTCGGTGGTGATAAGCGTCTGCCCCTTGTACTGCTTTATCTCGGGGAACTCGGCGGTCGAGATGACGATGTTCTTCTTCTTGTCCAGCACGACATCCTTGCCATCGTAGTTCTTGATGATACGCGGTTTGATGTTCGCGCCCGACATATCGGGGCTGGTGTCCATGTGGGCGATGAAGCCGAGGGCCGGGACCTTTTTCTTGATGTTGGACGGCAATTCGGCCATCACATAGCCGTACTTGTCGAGCGACACATTCTTGAGCCCGAGCGCCTTCAACTCCTTCACCAGAAGTTTGGCGAGGTCGAGCTGTTTTGCCGATGACGGCGAACTCTCCGAATTCTCGTCCGACTGGGTGTCGACGGCGACATAACGCAGGAACTTCTCAGTCACGCCCTGATGCATGGTGGCCTCCGTTGCGGTTGTTCTCCTTGCCGTCCGTACACTAACAAAGCGCCGCGCCGAAGTCAAGAAGCCCGCGCTGTTGACTCCCTGCGCCGCCGCGCTATAATCGATCGTCATCTTTCGGCATCGGGAGCGACGATGGGCCTGTGGATCGCGATACTTTTTTCGGGCGCCGCGATAGCGCTCTTCCTCTCGATCGCTCTGGCCGTTAAGCGTGAACGGAGCCACGGCGAAGGGATGCTCGCGCTGACGCTCCTCATCATGGCCTTCGACCTGTTCCTGCGCGGTCATCTCGTTGCCGGGCTCTACCGCACCTTCCCCTATCTGCTCGGCCTCGACCGGTCGCTCCCGCTCTTCTACGGCCCGGCGCTCTACCTGCTGGCCGGTGCGGCGACCGGCACGATCCGCCGTCTGCGCCCGGGACATCTGCTCCATCTGATACCGTTCGGCGCGCATCTGTTCATCATGATCGGGTTCCATCTCAAAAGCCCGGCGACCAAGATATTTCTGCAGGAACAGTTCATCCCCGGCGTCGCCTCCATCGAACCGACCCCGGCGTTCCTTTTCGCCGCGAAGATGCTGGTGCTCCTCTGCTACCTCGTCGCCGCCTTCGTCGCGGTCGGCCGCCACGAGCGGCTCATCCGCGAATTCTTCTCCGATATCGAGCGCTACGAACTGTCGTGGTTCCGGCTCCTGCTCCTCTTCCCGGCCGCCCAATTCCTCGCGCTGCTGGGTACCTTCCTGACCTATTTCTTCTTCAGGCCCGGCTTTATCCGCATCGAACCGCCTTCCGGCTACTTTATCCTTCTGATCGGGTTCGCCGTGACCGCCGGGATACAGATCATCCGGACGCCGGGGCTCTGGCGCTCGGCGGTCGACATCGAGACGCTGCTTGAACCGGCGCCTGCCGACCAGACGGACGACACCAACGCGAAGTACCAGAAGACGCGCATCGACCCGGCGCTCGCCGAGGAGTACAAAAAGCGGCTCCTCGCCTACATGGATGCCGAACGCCCCTACAAGGATCCGCTCCTCACCCTGCCGCAACTCGCCAAACGACTCAACGCGCCAGCCCACCACCTCTCGCAGGTCATCAACGGGCTGGTGGGGCAGAATTTCTACGCCTTCGTCAACGGCTACCGCATCGAATACGCCAAACAGATACTCGCGCAGGGCGGCCCGGCGGCCGAGAATATCCTCGCCGTCGCCTACGAGTCGGGCTTCAACTCCAAGTCGGCCTTCAACACCTACTTCCGCAAACAGACCGGCGTCACCCCGAGCGAATTCAAGCGCTCCGCCGCGAAGAACGGTTGACGCATGATCCGCCGGTATGTCCCGCTGGACGAAGATTTCTCCCCTGAGACACCGCCGCGTAAAAAAAGCAAACACGCCGAACTGCCCGCCGAATATGAGGCCGATCTCGCGGTCGATTTTGAATCGGCCTTCATCGCGCCGGCCGAACGACGACACACCCCCGCGACGCCCCGCCGCTACGCCACGCCCCCCATGCCGCCCGACACCGAAGAACGGATACGCCGCCTGCAGGAACTGGCCGCATCCATCGGGACACGCATCCTGACCGATGCCGATGCCCCCGCGGCCGATACCGAGATCATGCGGCGCTACCGCGACCTCCTCAACCCGTCGCAGTTCCTCGCCGCGACCTATTCCGGCGGCCCGGTGCTGGTCATCGCCGGCGCGGGGAGCGGCAAGACGCGGACGCTCGTCCACCGCACCGCGTGGCTCATCGAGAACGGCGTCGAACCCGAATCGATACTGCTCCTCACCTTCACCCGCAAGGCGGCGCAGGAGATGTCGCGCCGCGCCGTGTCGCTCGTCGGCCGCGGCGAAGGGAGCCGCATCACCGCCGGGACCTTCCACAGTTTCGCGAGTTTTCTCTTGCGCCGCTACGGCACGCTCACCGGCGCGCCGCCCGCCTTCACCATCGCCGACCAGTCCGATGCCGAGGATATCGTCGATCTCATCCGGCGCGAACTGAAACTCGACAAGAAGGACCGCAAATTCCCGCGCAAAGGGCCCATCTCCGAGACGCTTTCGCGGTCGCGGAACCTCGATCTGCCGCTCGCCGAGACGATAGACCGCTTTTCACCCGCCCTGCGCGAATTCACCGGCGATATCGCCCTCATCGCCGAGATGTACGCCAAATTCAAGACGGCCCACCGGATACTCGACTACGACGATCTGCTCGATTATCTCTACCGCGCACTGCAGGAACAGCCCGAATTCCTCGCCATGGTGCAGGACCGCTGGCGCCACATCATGGTGGACGAATTTCAGGATACCAACATCGTCCAGAAACGGATAGTCGATCTCATCGCGTCGCGCGACCGCAACATCATGGTAGTCGGCGACGACGCACAGAGTATCTACGCCTTCCGCGGCGCGAATTTCGAGAACATCCTCCGCTTCCCCGAGACCTACCCCGACTGCCGCATCATCCGGCTCGAGCGGAACTACCGCAGTACGCAGGAGATACTCGACCTCGCCAACGCCGTCATCGACGGGGCGCTCATCGGCTACCCCAAACGGCTCTACTCCGACGATACCGCGCCGGGCCGCCCGCTCATCAAGACCTTCGCCGATCAGGAAAGCGAGGCGGGCTTCATCGTCTCCGAGATCGTGGCGCTCTCGTCACAGGTGCCGCTCTCCGATATCGCGGTCCTCTACCGCGCCAGTTTCCACGGCAACTTCATACAGGCGGAACTCATGCGGCGCGGCATCCCATTCGTCGTCTACGGCGGGCTCAAGTTCGTCGAGCGGCGCCATATAAAGGACATATTAAGTTACCTGCGCATCGTCGTGAACCGCTTCGACGCCGTCGCGTGGAATCGCGTTCTGACGCTTCTGCCCGGCATCGGCGGGATGACGGCGGGACAGGTGATCGCCTGCGTGATGGAACACGAAGGACGGCTGGAATTCAAACAGTTCAAGGGACGCAAGTTCCACCCCTATCTCGAAACGCTCGCGACGGTGCTGGAAACGGCGCGCGACTCGCGGCTCTCTCCCCTGCAACAGCTTGAGGTGGTCAAAAGCCACTACCTGCCGCTCCTCAAAGAGATAGAGGCCGATTGGGAGGAGCGCCTGCGCGACATCGAGGTGCTTGAACAGATAGCGGGCGGCTACGAAGAGCTCGAAAAGTTCCTCGCCGACTTCGCGCTCGAACCACCGTCGCGCCGCTTATCCACCAATGACCGGCCGCCCGATGAGAACGAGGAGGAACCGCTGGTCCTCTCGACGGTCCACTCGGCCAAAGGGCTCGAATGGCATACCGTCTTTGTGCCGCATCTGCTTGACGGCCTATTCCCGGCCGACCGGTCGCTTAAACGGATAGAAGATATTGAAGAGGAGCGGCGGCTGTTCTATGTCGCCTGTTCACGGGCGAAACGGCGGCTGTACCTCACGCTCCCCGCACAAATAGCGTTCTGGGGCGGCGTACTGCACCTGCCGAGCCGTTTCATCGCCGATCTGCGCGACGATCTTTACGAAAGTTGATGGCGAGTGAAATACGGCTTGAACTTACACTCAGGAAATTTACGCTAATTCAGCACACTTTTTCTCAACATAAACCAAAAGGTCAAGTAGCTCAAATGCTATCTTTTCGTAGGATTGTGTATCTATTGATTTGTCCAAAGCCAAGCTCATCTCATTTATAAGTCCGTCCACTCTTTGCTTCAAGTCATCATCCATTTCATCCCAATTGTAAGCGGGAACAGAAATCATTGCAAGCGCACCTCTGACTTTTCCCTGTAGGGGTTTATCCATTAACAAGCTTCTCATGCCCTCATCCAAATTCTTCGCAAGATAACCGTAAGCAAGATAAGACATTCTACCCTCCATCAAAACAAAACATGCCTTTTTCAAAGCCCGCTGTTCTTATAATATCCCTTGCGTTCAAGTCAAGTGCCTTGATTTATTTATGACAAGCCAACTTAAGGATATTTTTTGCCCCGGACACAACGAGCAGCGTACTCGTTGTTGCGATAGTTGATATAGACATTGCCATTGTAAAAGAACACATGACACGCGAAGTCGGGATTGTCCGATGGCACCGAAGCCGACCAGAACCCGTTACCACCGCCCTGCCATACCCCTTTCTGCAAATAATAGCCACCCTCGCCAGGGCCTTTGTTGTCTTTGCAAGCGCAGGTTTTTTCTGTCCAGCAACCCGATGTAAGGCATTTATCACTGAGGCTGCAGGCATCGGTGCCACTCTGACAACCAACTATAAGTGTTTTCAGTTCCGATATGCTCGGTAGCCGCCAGTCGCTGTAACCATCAAGTGTAAGATCTTTGCAATATTCGACAGCATCGTAATAATTCATCATGTTGGGTGCCTGACTTTTCTGCCACATGAGGCCACTTTTATTAGCTATAACAACTTCATCTCGAATGTTGTAAGTGGCAAAGAAATGATCATATAGCAATTTGCCAGCCACAGAGAGAATAATTAACGACGACAAAATTATAGAGAATACCAAAATCGCTTTTTTAGGTATCTTCATTGCTGTAGGCGTGGTGCTTTTCCCACATTTGCCACAAAAGGCATCTTCGGGAAGAACAATGTTTCCACAGGCTGAACAGTTTTTATCCAACTTGCATCCACATGAAGGGCAAAAGGCTATACCATCGGCGACTTCTTTCTTACACGACGGACATTTTCTCACGGCTTTATTCTCCTCCCAAAAAAAATTCAGCCGATTTTAACCGCCAGCGCAACAGAAGACAAGAAAAAGCAGAGAGATGTCTGATTCTCTCCTGCGTTACTTGTAGTGATTGGTGAACGCGACTATCTCGACCTCTTGGTTGCCGAGATAGATAAACAGGGCGCGGTATTTCCGGTCAAGTCTCATTGAATAGATGCGGCGATCCTTCGGCTCAAGCAGTTCGACATGAAGCGACGGATAAAAAGGATCGGCCTCGAACAGCACGCGACACTTCGCCCACTTCTTGGTCAGATCATGTTCCGCAAGATAAGTGACGAGGTCGTCGCGAAGTATTTTAACGCGCATGCGGCGACGATTTTTTCAGGCCGTTCTCAAGGTCCTTGACAAACTCGGTGGAATAACCCGATCCCCTGAAGTCGGAAACGAGGCCGCTCAGCGGTTTGGGCTGGTACTGCTGGAAGTAAAGTTCCTGCTTTATGATGGCGTCCTTCACCTTTTCAAGTTCATCGGGCGGCAGTTTCTTTATCAGCGATATGACATCGCGTATCGACAACTCCATGGTAATGCTCATCGCAACTCCTCCCGTTCGCTGTTGCGTTTGGATTATAGCCAATGTCCGCACTCAACGCAAGAACAAAGTTCAACCGCGCCTTTTCGGTATCGTGTAAGTTGATGTCCTAGATAAAAAAAGATGGTGCAGAAGGGGGGAGTCGAACCCCCATACCTCTCGGCACAAGATCCTTAGTCTTGCGTGTCTGCCAATTCCACCACTTCTGCACCTTTCGGTGATATGATCACCTGTAAAAGAACCGGGAACCGTTAAAACTTACTGTTGAGCCGGAGCAGGGGCCGGAGCGGGCGTCGGGGCCGGGGCTTCCACCGGGGCGGGAGCCGGGACCGGGGCGGGCTCTTCGGTCTTGGCGCTGGTCATTTCGGTCGTGGTCTTGTCGACGACCGACTTCTTGCTGCTCGACAGATGGGCCAGCCATATCGAGTTCAGGAAGAAGAGGATCGCGAGCACCGTGGTGACCCGCGCAAGGATATTGGCCGCGCCGCGGGCGCCGAAAATGGAACTCGACGAACCGCCGAATATCGCGCCCATACCTTTTTTGCCTTCCTGCAGAAGGATGACCGTTATCATAAGTACCGAAATGATAACCTGTAATACCGAGAATACCGTGAACATTCGCGCTCCCCAACGGGGTTCATAAAACACCCGCGATATATAGCGGTTTTTCGCCTCTTGTCAACATTTTTCTCTCGCCCGCTGGAAAAAGCGGAGCGATTGTGATAGCGTGGGGCGTACTCGGGAACGACCACGGAGGAGCGCATGAAAGGCTATGTCGCCGGTATCGATCTGGGCGGGACGAAAATATACACCGCCATCGCCTCGAAAAAGGGCGACATCATCGCCGAAGTGAAACTGCCGACCGGCGCACTGCGTCCGAAGATGGCGATATTCGCCGACATCGTCCGGTCGGTCGAGACGGCCTGCGCGCAGGCCGGCATCGCGCCGTCGGAACTCGCCGCCATCGGCATCGGCGTACCGGGCCCGATAGATTACACCACCGGCGTGGTGCGTCTCTGTCCCAACATCCCGTCGTGGAAAAAGGTGCCGGTCGCCGCGCTCCTGTGCGAGCGGTTCGACTGTCCGGTCCGTATCGAGAACGACGCACGGACGGCGGGGCTCGCCGAGGCGCGGTGCGGCGCCGGAAAGGGCTTTTCTCATGTTTTTTATACGACCGTTTCTACCGGTATCGGCGGCGCGATCATCATCGACGGCCGCATCTACCACGGCGCATCCGGTGTCGCGGGCGAGATCGGCCAGACGCGGCTTCCCGACGGCACCGTCTTCGAACATTCGGCCGCCGGCCCGGCGCTCAAGCGCCTCTTCGGCGTCGCCCCCGAGGACATCCCGGCGCTCTGCGAAAAACGCGACCGGCGGGCGATCGCGGCGCTTGACCACCTCACGCGACTCATCGGCATCTGGATCGCCAATGTCGCGACGCTCCTCAACCCCGAGGTCATCGTCATCGGCGGCGGGCTTACCAACCTCGGCCCCTGCTTCTTCACGCCGGTCAAACGCTACATCAAAGAATACGCCTTCAGCGAAAGTGGCAAGGTGAAGGTGCTCAAGGCGAAACTGGGTGGCCGGTCGGGGGTCGTCGGCGCGCTGGAGTTGTGTAGATGAGTTCGTCCCCCTGTCAAGGGGGATTGAGGGGGTTTTGCCCCATCAGACGCGGGAAAACCCTCCCTGCCCTCCCTTGACAGGGCGGGTTGGTTGTTTCAGGCGAATTTCTTCAGATTCTCAAGACGCGCTTCGAGCGACGGATGGGTCGAGAAAAGGCCGAGGAACCCTCTGCCGAGGCTTGAAGGCGATATGAACATGTGCGAAGTGGCCGGCGCGATCTCGCCGGGAGCCACCTGCAGCGCCCCTTCGTGAAGCCGCATCAGGGCGTTGGAAAGCGGCTGACCGCTCCCCATCAGTTTCGCCGAGAAATCGTCGGCCATGTATTCGCGGGACCGCGACACCGCCAACTGGATGAGCATCGCCGCGATCGAGGCGACCACCGACACCAGTATCGTCACGATGAGGTTGCCACCTCCTTCGTCGTCGTCGCGGCCGCCGAATATCGCGCCCCATTTTGCCATGTTGGCAAGCCACATGATGGCGCTCGCCATCGCCGCGACTATCGTCTGGACGAGCATGTCCCAGTGTTTGATATGGCCCAGTTCGTGGGCGATGACCGCCGCCAGTTCCTGTTCGTTCATCCGGGCGAGTATCCCTTCGGTCACCGCGACCACCGCATTCGAGGGCGACCGGCCGGTGGCGAAAGCGTTGGGAACCTCCATCGGGATGATGTAGAGGGCGGGCGGTTTGGGCAGTCCGGCGCGCGCCGAGAGATCGTCGAGTATCTCATACAGACGGCGGTAGCGTTGCGGGTCGGCCGGCACGCCGCGGTACATCGCGATGACGATCTTGTGCGAGAAGAGGTAGGAGACCAGATTGATGACGAGCGCGATCACGAAAAAGAGTGTCGCGCCGCCCCGACCGCCGAGCATTGCGCCAAAAAAGATGAAGATAAGGAACATCGCGACCATCAGCAGGCCGCTTTTGAACACATTGTACATCGCATCCTCCGAAAAACGGGTACGGTGACACTATAAACACCGTAACGAAAAAATCAATGTCGCCAATCCGGCCGCTTATTACACCTGCGCCATCTCAAATTATTGACAAACACTCCATCCCAGCCATAATCGCCCACCGTACCGGAGGCCGCGATGAAACGGACACATGCCCACATATACCTTTTCGCCGTACTCTCGATGTGCTTCTGGGCGATGTCGTTCGTCTGGGTCAAGATCGTCTACAAATACTACGAACCGCTCACGACCATCACCCTGCGGCTTCTCATCGCCTCGCTCCTCCTGTGGACCATCGTGCCGCTCCTCAGGATACCGCTCAAGATACGGCGCGAGGATATCGGCTGGTTCCTCCTGCTCGCCTTTTCCGAACCGTTCTGCTACTTCCTCGGTGAGGCGTTCGGGATGAAGTATGTCTCCTCAACCGTCGGCGCGATCATCATCTCGACCATCCCGCTGTTCGTCCTCATTCCCGGGATGCTGTTCTTCAAGGAACGGCTCTCGCTCATGAACATCGTCGGGGTCATCGTCTCGTTCGGCGGCATCGTGACGATGATGTACACCAGCGGCTACGGTTTCGGCGGCTCCCCCGACGCGCCGCTCCACGGCGTACTGCTCATGTTCTTCGCGGTCCTTTCGGCGGTCGGCTACAGCATGCTCATCAAACGGCTCGCCGACCGTTACCATGCCGCGACGCTGGTCGCGTGGCAGAGTTTTCTCGGCGCGCTCTATTTCCTGCCGCTGTTCTACCTGTTCGACTACGCCAAATTCCGCGCCGTCACCCCGAACGCCGAACTCATCGGCGCAGTCCTCACGCTGACGGTGTTCGCTTCGGTCCTCGCCTTCCTTTTATATATACCGGTCATCCAGCGCATCGGCATCGCAAAGGCCAATGTATTCGCCAACCTCATCCCGGTCATGACCGCCGTATTCTCCTATTTCATTCTTGCCGAAGCATTCACCCTGCGGAAGGTCGTCGGGATGGCGCTGGTCATCGGCGGACTGTTCCTTTCTGAGATCAACTTGCATAAAAATAGATCATCCGAAGCCCCCAACGAGCCGTAACGATTGGAAAAATATCTTGCACGGCTCTTCGTTTGCGCTATAATGACCCTGCGGAAAAGAGGAGTACATGAACCGGAACGACGCCAACGATCCCGCGAATCAGATCACGGCCGAAGCACGCCGCGTCCGTGAACTCGAGGCGGAACTGACGCTCCTTCGCGAAAAAGCATACAACTTCGAGACGCTCATCATGGCCTCCCCCATCGGCGTTTACCGCACCACCCCCGACGGCAAAGTGCTCATGGCCAACCGCGCTCTGGCCGAGATGATGGGCTACGACACGGTCGAAGAACTGATGGCCAAGAATGTCGCTGAACAGGGGTATGCCGTCGATAGTTACCGTACACTCTTCAAGGATACGATTGAGCGCGTCGGGCGGGTCAACGGCTTCGAGTCGGCGTGGCGGCGCAAGGACGGCTCGATCATGTTCATCCGCGAATATGCCCGGGTGGTCAGGGACGACATCGGACGACCGATCTACTACGAAGGAACCATCGAGAACGTCACCGACCGGACCAAGACCGAAATGTTGTTGAAGGAGAGTTTGAAACAGATCGGTCGCACCTTCAACGAACTGGTAGAGACCCTTTCCGAGGCGATGAACATCCGCGATCCCTATACCGCCGACCACGAAAAGCGGGTGGCGGCGCTGTCGCACGCCATCGCCATTGAACTCGGCCATTCAGAGGGATTCGCGAACATTCTGCGGACCGCCGCGATGCTCCACGACATCGGCAAGATATACGTCCCGGCCGAACTGCTGTCGCGCCCCGGCGCCCTGCGGAAGGAGGAGATGGAACTCATCAAAGTCCACGCCGACGCCGGCTGGGACATCCTCAAGAACGTCTCGTTCGACCAACCGATAGCCGAAATGATCCGCCAACATCACGAGAAACTCGACGGCTCGGGCTACCCGCGCGGCCTGAAAGGGAACGACATCATGCTCGAGGCGCGCATCCTCGCGGTCGCCGACATCGTCGAGGCATTCTCGTCGCACCGCCCCTATCGCCCCGCCTTCGGCATCGAACAGGCACTCGACGAGATAGACCGGATGGGACGCGAAGGGAAGCTCGACCGTCAGGCGGTCGCCGCCTGTCAACGCCTCTTCCGCGACAAAGGCTTCGTCCTCCCGTGATAACCGTCGGCCGCATCTCCGACACCGCGGCCTCCCTTTCACTAGCAACGATCAACTGGCCGGCCTTCCCCGCGCACAGCGATGCCTCATTCCGCATCGCGTGGGATGGCGAACGAATACTGCTGAGATTCGATGTACACGACACGATGGTGCAGGCGCTCGAAACCACCGACAACGGACCGGTCTGGCGCGACCGCTGTGTCGAATGGTTCCTCTCTCTGGACGGCATCCGCTATTATAATATGGAATGGAACGCGGCGGGGACGATGCTCTGCCAGTACGGCACCTCGCGCCATGACCGCGAATTCATGGCGCCCGAACGGCTCACGGCGGTCGAACGGATATCCTCGCTCGGCAAAGCGCCGATTGCGCTTATCGCCGGCCCGGTCGACTGGTCGCTGACGCTTCGCATACCGGCGGCGTTCTTTGGTGAAAATGCCCGGCACATTGTACCGGGAGCGACGGTTCGCGGCAATTTCTATCTCTGCGGCGACGATCTGCCGGAGAAACAGTATCTTTCGCACTATCCGGTCGCGAGCGACCGCCCCGACTTCCATCGCCCCGAGACCTTTGGTCCGATAAGCTTCCGCTAAAGGAGTTGACGATGTACGATACCTGCCTCTGCTCCGCCTGTCTCACCTCGACACTGGCGATCATCGTCGCCCTGCTCGCGCTTCTATCCACCGTCATCCATCGCCGGGAACGTGAGACGCTCACCCGGCGAGCGACGATCGTCGCACGGCTTCTGGCCGAACGCAGGCTTACCCTCTCGGTCGCCGAATCGTGTACCGGAGGCCTGCTCGCATCTACGCTGGTATCGCTGCCGGGCATATCGAAGGTCTTTGCGGGAGGCGTGGTAGCCTACGCGAACGAAGAAAAGATCGCACGCCTCGGCGTGCGGCCCGAAACGCTCGCGGCCCACGGCGCGGTGAGCGTCGAAACGGTCTGTGAGATGCTCGCCGGTCTCACCACTCCCGCCGCTATCGCGGTATCGGGCGTCGCGGGACCCGAAGGCGGTTCGCCCGACAAACCCCGCGGCACCGTCATCATCGGTCTGCGCTGCGGCGAAAAAACGCGGGTGGAACAACGACTCTTCGCGGGCGATCGTGAAGAGATACGGAAGAAGAGCGTCCGGGCGGCGCTCGACATTATGGCTGAACTGTTGAAAAGTTGACCGACAGCGGTGCTCCTCCGCGCCGCGTGATATCCAGCATTTCGAGATGGCGTTCCTCACATCCGGCGAGAAGTTGCGCCGCGGTCTCAACCGTGCCTTCCACCCCAAGGACCCGTGCGACAAAACGGTACACGGCCGACGGCCGCATCCCTTCGCGCCGCAGGACCGCGAGCGACAACGCTCCGTCCGACTTCGAGAATTTCCGCCCGCCGGTGTCGATGAGGAGCGGATGGTGCAGGAACCGAACCTGCGGGAACGCCTTGTAGCCGAGCGCCCCCGCGAGCAGGAGCTGCATCGCGCTCGAGTCACGCAGATCGGCACCGCGGACGATATGGGTGACGGCAAAATGTTCGTCATCGACCACCGACGCGAGTTGATACGCCGGGTAGCCGTCCTTCTTCCAGACGATGAAATCGCCGACCGAGGTGTCGGACGAAGCCGCGAAGCGCAGTTTCGTTCCGGGGGTGTCGAGCGGCAACATCTTTTCACGACAGATGCCGGGATAGCGGCCCGCCAAGCCGCTGTGGGCCAACTGACCGCGACTGCATTCACAGGCGTAGAGCACACCGGGCGTTATCTTGAGTTTTTCTATCGCTGCGTGGTAGAGCGGCATACGGTGATGCTGTGACCACTGCGATTCGAACTCGGCGGCACTCTGCGGTCCTTCGTCCCAGTCAAGACCGAGCCAATCGAGATTCTCGAAGATGTCGGCGACGAAATCGGGCCGTTTGCGGTCGGTATCAAGGTCGTCTATCCGCAACAGTAGCGTTCCGCCGAGCCGCCGCGTGAGCGCCCAGGTGACGATGAACGAAAATGCGTTGCCGATGTGCAACAGTCCACTCGGTGTCGGCGCCAACCTACTGCGCATCGATTGCCTGTTCTAGGTCCGTCTCTTTCTGATGATGTGATATTCGCCGTCGAATTCTTTGAAGAGCTTCATCACCGAACCGTAGGAGGGCGGATGATGCAGAAAGAGCGTCGCTCCGTGGTCGTCGGCTTCGACGCTCGGATGAAGCCCGATGAACCGGCGCGCCTCTTCTGGCGACGCGAAACGACATTCGTAGATGAGCGCGGGCACCTCGCGGATGGCCCGCTCAACATCCTTGACCTGCGCCCGCTCCAGCGGCCGGAACTCAAGGAACCGTATCCCCGTGCCGATGTAAAGCGCGGTGAAGCGGCGGGTCAGTTCGGCACCGTCGTGCGGATCGGTCAGCCACACCACGCCGTACTCGCACTCCGCCTCGACGCCGACCGGCAGCGGGTCGATGAGACTGAAACGCGGCGTCGGATTGAACCCTTCGGAATAGAGTATCCGTATCCCTTCGCGGGTAAACCCCTTGAGGAGGAACTCGACGAGATCAAGATGGCCGATGGAAAGGGCGCGTCCCTTTTTCTCAAAGGCGAAAAGCCACGGCACCGCATTCCCGCGGTTGAAGCCTTCTTTTGTTTCTTCCGGCGGCGGCGTTCCCGCAACGACCTGAGTAGGCCCCTCCTCGCTGATCGACCGCACATGGTCATGATCGCAGACGCCGCAGGCGGAACAGGGCCCGCCGAGGGCGCAGTCGGGCGTCTCCTCGCCCCGGAACGCCTTTTCGCGCTCGGCAAGGAGGAATCCGCGCGTCACCCCCATGTCGACATATTCGTAGGGAAGCGGCTTATCGAGCGGGCGCGGGCCACATAGGTCGTCGGCCGAAAGCCCCGCCTCCTCGACCGCCGCGCTCCACAGCGCGAAGTCGAAGCCCTCGTCCCAACTTTGCAGGCCGGTCATGCGCCGAGCGACAATCTCGATCGCTGCCCCGATGCGGCGGTCGGCGCGCGTCAGCATCCCCTCAACGCGGCTCTGGAACCGATTGTGCCACGAAAGTTTCAGATTGCGACACTTTTTGAGGGCATCGATGAGCATCCGCTGTTTGCGCCCCGTCTCGTCGAGCGATATCATCCCCTCCCACTGGAACGGGGTGAACGGTTGCGGCACGAAGGTGGAAAAGCTCGCGGTCACGCTCATCCGGCCGCCGTAGCGCCGGGCGATCTGACAGACCTCGCGCAGAAGCGCTATCGTTTCTTCCATGTCGGCATCGGTCTCGCCCGGAAGACCCAGCATGAAATAAAGCTTCAGGTGGCACCAGCCGGCGTCGAATATCTTTTCCACCGATGCGATGAGCTGTGCGGTGGTGTTCCCTTTGTTGACGGCGCGACGGAGCCGTTCACTTCCCGATTCGGGAGCGAGAGTGAAGCCCGACCGGCGTCCGGCGGAGGCAAGCGCGACCATCCGGTCGGTGAGCGTCTCAACCCGTAACGACGGCAACGACACCGAGAATTCACGCCCCGCCGTCTCGCGCGCCGTCCGCAGGATATCCTCGATATGGCTGTGGTCGCCCGCCGAAAGCGACAGGAACCCCGCCTCGCGGTAGCCCCCTTTTATGACATCGCGCCGCAGGAGATCCAGCACCGTCGAGGTGTTCCGTTCACGGTGGGGCCGGTAGATGATCCCCGCCATGCAGAAACGACAGCCGCGGGTACAGCCGCGTTGTATCTCGACGGTGTAGCGGTCGTGCACCGTCTGGAGACCGAATATCGGCTGCTGGTCAGGGATGAGCGAAAGATCGTTCAGTTCGGGGGCGATGCTCCGTTTCGGCGGGAACGACTCTTGATACGCCGCCAACCGCGCGTCACGGTCCTTGTGCCGCCGCAGTATATCGACGATGCGTCCCGCGTTCGGCTCAACCTCGCCGATGTATGCATGATCGATAAAATCACGCAGCGGTTCGGGGTTGCACATCACCGGCCCGCCCGCCATGATAAGGGGGTCGTGCGCGCCGCGCTCATCGGCCCGCATCGGTATCCCGGCGACATCGAGCATCCGCAGGAAGGTCGGGAACTGCAGCTGGTACTGGAACGAGACGGCGATGAGGTCGAACTCGCGCCAGTCACGACCGGTCAGGAAGCTCGTCAGGCAACCCGCCTCACGGAACCGCGTCTCCATGTCGGCGGCAAAAGCGAATCCGTAGTCGACCGCCGCGCCGTACCGCGCAAAGAGGTGGCGCAGTATCTTGATCCCTTCATGGCTCCGGGCGATCTCGAACAGATCGGGGAACACGACGAGTATCTTGGGGGCGCCCTCCGGCGGCGTTACGGCATCGGGAAGTATCACGGGAGAAAAATAGCGGCCCGGCTTGTCGACCGAACGGAGAAAAGAAGTTGTTAGTTCCACAGATAGATCTCTACGGCAAAGGTGATGTCGAAAAAGAAGGTGTCGTTGGTGAAGAAATTATATCCGACACCCGGCTGTATGGTGAATTGCGCCTCTTCGAGCGGCACGATGTAGATACCCGCCCGCAGATTGACCGTCGCGAACATATCTTTCTGGGTTGACCAGAAAAATTGCCCGCCGGCGCCGCCGGCGAACCCGGTCTTCTTCCCCCCCGCGGTCACGCCCGCCTCGCCCCACCCGCCGATGATGAACGCCGATGCGTTGCGGTCTATCAGGTACAGCGAACTTACACGCAGTATCCCCGCCGCCTCTTCGGCGTCGAGCCATTGGAACGATGCGCCGAGCGTCAGGCCGTGGAACTCGTAACGCGTCCCGCCGTAACCAAAGTTGAGCGATATGTATTCGTGGACCGGTGCGTTATAGAGGAAAAACTGCCGCTCGATACCGATCTCGGCGGTGAGCGACGGGATCCCTTCATGCTGGATGCGGCCGTCGAGGTGCGCCCGGAGCGGGAACGCCGCAAGCAGAAGAAGCGTGAGAAGGACGATCCGTTTCACGGCCGCCTCCGCCGCGCTATCTCGTCAAGGATGTGATCGATGATCCGGTCGAAGTACGGAGCCGCCGTCAGCGGCGTCGAGAACTGTATCGTCAGCATATCGCCCTCCCGCGAGAGGGTCGACGAAAGACCGGCGTTCTCGTGCGATTCGACCAGATAGTGCAACACGACGTTGTCCTTCTTATGCAGTGTCACCAGCCGGTGCCAGCTCACGCGGCACCTAGCGCTGTATATCGAGTTTTACGAGCTTCAAGCGGTTGTCGCCGTCATGCTCGACATCCTGATAGTTGGTGATATTGGCGCGGATATCTTCCTGATAGATACCGGCGAGAACCCAGTAGTAATTGTTCTTGTTGTCGCCCGGGATGCGCACCGTTATGGGATGCCGCACCATATCGCCTTTCTTCCAGAAAGTGGTCGGGTATTCGCCCATCGCCATCGGCTGGTCGTCCTTGGTCCGCTTGTCGCGCATATCGCCCTCGACATGGACGAAGACGGTATAGTCGCGCGGAATATTGTCTCGTAGTGCTTTGAAGTAGACCTCGATGCGGACCAGCTCACCTTCCTTCGGCGTCGTGTCGCCCTGCAGTATGCGGTACGAGACCAGCTCCACGGCGTTGTCGAACACCGCGCCGACACGGATCGCCCCTTCCGGGATACTCGTGATGATGTATTTATCCTTGTTGCCGAACTCTTTTTTGTTGCCGCCGTAGACCTTGTACAGGAAATTCTGCGGCACCTTCGCCACCACATCGAAATTCTTATTGACGCGCTTCATGAGGCTTTCGAACCGCTTCTTGTCCGGATTTTTCACGATGGCGTACTGCACCCCCGGGCGATCGAAGAACCGTAACACCGCCTGCTCCTTGTCGGAGGCGAGGAAAGTGATCTCGTTGAACGACCAGAACGACAGCGATTTCTCGAGCCACTTGTAGTACTGCGCTATGGGCGCCCGCTCCGGGCTGTCCTTTTCATAGGCGTCCCACAACGGTTTGTAGGAATACCACGTCGCTATCTTAGGCATCGCATCGAAGAAGAAGTAGATCATGAACGAAGCGGTCAAGGCGAACAGGATGCCGAGCGCCCACTTCTTGAAGCGCTCCGAATATATCGCAATGAGAAAAGTCAATCCGAACAGTGCGAAGACGGTCGCCATCACCGGGATGAAGGCCGGCAGTTTAGGCCCCGTCCGCTCCTGATAAAAGGTCACCATGTACATCCAGACCATGAACTTATCGCCGATATCGCGGGCCACGACCCCCATGATGAACAGCCCCGTGAGTATCTCCAGCTTACGCGACAAGCCCCACTTCGCGTTCCAGAGGCCGTTGATGTAGTAGCCGACGATGATGGCGAGCACCGGGACGACCGGTGCGATGTAATGATGGAACTTCGTCGAAGAAAAGGCGAGAAAGAAGAACGGTCCGACAAAAGCGCTGAACAGGAACAGGCGCAGTTTGAGCGCATTGCCCTCGCTGTCGCTGTGGAAGAAACGGTAGATGGCCATCGGAATGAAGGCGCACCACGGGAACAGGGCGTAGCCGAGAACGCGGAGATAGAGCGTCCAGAGATCATTCGGTTTGTGGATATCGCCCTGCACCCGCTTGAAGTGATGATAGATGATGAACTCGTTGATGAATTCATAGCCGGCATCCACCCACATATAGATGAACCACGGCATCGACACCAGCAGGTAGACGCCGAAACCGATGAGGTGTTTCTTAAAGTTACGCCACGCAAAAAAGGCGGCGAAATCGGCGGTGATGAGCATATAGATGAAGAAGGCGGCGCCGGGAATGATGAGCGAGAGAAGACCCTTGGCGAGGAATCCCCATCCTTCGAAGAAATAGAAAAGATAGAGATAAAAATCGCGACGGCTCATCGTGATGCCGAACTTCTTGAAACCGACGCGTACTGTCTCATCTTCGTCGATGTCGCCGAAAAAGTAGAGCGCCGCGCAAAGTATCGCGAGGATGTTGAGCCCGATGAAGGGAAGATCGACCATGACCTGCCGCGACAGCTGGAAGTACATCGGCGACATCATCATGACAAAAGCGCTGATAGCAGCCATCTTGCGGGTGAACAGGCGGGTCAGGAGCATATAAACGCCCGAAAGGATGCCCAGCGAGAAGAGCACCACCGGCAGGCGGCAGACGAACTCAGTGATGGGCAATGTCCCGATGAAAGGCATCTGGAGCCAGAATAGAAGCGGCGGCTTAGACCAGAAACGGTTACTCCCCTGATACCAGAGACGGCCAAAAGCGCCGTGTTTTATGGTTTCCCACGTCACCTGCGAATAATGGCTTTCCCACGGATCGACCAACAGGTAGTTGAGTTTGACCATGTAGAGTATCGCGCCGATGACGACGATGCAGATAAGGAATAACTTGTCGAGTTTATTGAGTCTACCGGCGCGACGGTCATTCAGGGTGGCGGCGTCTTGCCCAAGCCAAGTGGTCAGGAACTGCATACGATTCTCCCGGAGACTAGTCCTTTCTGGTTACCGAAACCACGCGGAAACAGTATTGTTCGCGCGCGAAAAGTCAAGAAAAGCAGCGGCCCCGCCGAAGCGGGGCCGCACGCCTGAGAACTGGATCGAACGGGGGGTGGGTCAGTAATCTTCCATACCGCCCATGCCGCCGGGCATCGCCGGGGCAGCGGCCTTCTTCTCGGGTTTATCGACAATGACCGCCTCGGTGGTGAGGAGCGTCGAGGATATCGAGGCGGAGTTCTGAAGCGCCTGCTTGGCGACCTTGGTCGGGTCGATGATGCCGCTCTTGATCATGTCCTTGTACTCATCGGCTGCGGCATCGTAGCCCCAGTTGAAGTCCTTGTTGTCGAGAATGGTGCGCACGACGATGGAGCCGTCCACCCCGGCGTTGAAGGCGATCTGACGGGCCGGGATCTCCAGCGCCTTCTTGACGATGTCGAAACCGGCCTGTTCGTCCTTCTCCAGACCCTGTTTCTTCTTGTCGAGTTCGAGCGAAAGCCGCAGCAGCGCAACGCCGCCGCCGGGGATGATCCCCTCTTCGACCGCCGCGCGGGTCGCGTGGAGCGCGTCGTCGACGCGGTCCTTCTTTTCCTTCATCTCGACCTCGGTAGCCGCGCCGACCTTGATGACCGCCACGCCGCCCGCCAGTTTCGCGAGCCGTTCCTGCAGTTTCTCCTTGTCGTACGAGGAGGTCGTCTCCTCTATCTGCGCCTTTATCTGCTTGACGCGGGCGTCGATATCCTTCTTTTTCCCGGCGCCGTCGACGATGGTGGTGTTCTCCTTGTCGATGACCACCTTCTTGGCGCGGCCGAGTTTGTCGACCGTCACCCCTTCGAGTTTCTGGCCGAGCTCTTCGCTGATGAAACTGCCGCCGGTGACGATGGCGATATCTTCGAGCATCGCCTTGCGACGGTCGCCGAAGCCGGGGGCTTTCACCGCCGCGATCTTGAGGGTACCGCGGAGTTTGTTGACCACCAGCGTCGCCAGCGCTTCGCCCTCGATATCCTCGCTGATGATGAGGAGCGGTTTCCCCGAACGAGCGACCCCTTCCAGCAGCGGGACGATATCCTTGAGATTGGTCACTTTCTTATCGAACACGAGGATGTAGGGATCCTCAAGTTCCGCCTTCATCTTCTCGGCGTCGGTGACGAAATAGGGCGATATGTAGCCTTTGTCGAACTGGAGGCCCTCGACCGTCTCGAGCGTCGTCTCCATCCCCTTCGCCTCTTCGACCGTGATCACCCCTTCTTTGCCGACCTTTTCCATCGCCTCGGCGATGATCTTACCGATCTCTTTGTCATTGTTGGCCGACACGGTGCCGACCGACATGATGTCCTCGAACCCGCTTATTTTTTTCGTTTTCTTGTCGAGCGCCTCGACCACATGGGCGACCGCCTTGTCGATACCGCGCTTGATGCCGATGGGGCTGTAGCCGGCGGTGATGTACTTGTACCCTTCGCGGATGATGGCCTGCGCGAGCACCGTCGCGGTGGTTGTGCCGTCGCCCGCCGTTTCGGAGGTCTTCGACGCGACCTCTTTGACCAGTTGCGCGCCGAGATTCTCGACCTTATCGTCGAGCGATATCTCTTTGGCGACCGTCACGCCGTCTTTGGTGATCTTGGGAGCGCCGTAGGATTTCTCGATGACGACATTGCGCCCCTTGGGGCCGAGCGTGACCTTGACGGCATTGGCCAGCGCGTCCACGCCGCGCAGGATGGATTGTTTCGCGCCAGTCTCGAAAATTATCTCTTTCGCCATGGTTCTTCCTCCTTATTTCTCGATGACCGCAAGTATGTCTTCGCCGCGCAGGATGAGATATTCCTCGCCGTCGACCTTGACATCGTTGCCGCTGTATTTACCGAACATCACCACATCGCCCACTTTGACATCGAGCGGTTCGCGCTTTCCGTTGTCGAGCAGTTTGCCGCTGCCGACGGCGACCACTTCGGCCTCTATCGGTTTCTCTTTGGCGGTGTCGGGGATGATGATGCCGCCTTTCGTTTTTTCTTCGCCGGAACGCCTTTTCACGATCACCCGATCGTTGAGCGGTTTCAGTTTCATAGGTACCTCCTATCCCAAGTTAAAAAAACAAGGACGGAAGGAACATAAGCACCCGTCCCTATAAGTCAAGGGAATGGGGTGGTTTTAAAGAAAAAGTGTCCGGATTTTCGAGATATTTTGGGGATTCAGACCTTACAATACCACCGCACAGGAACAACCGTCAGTTCGCGGCGTTCTTAAAGACGAACGGGTAAGTCACCACGACGATGCCGCCACCTTTGGGCGCCGGGAAACGGATCTTGCGTATCTGGTCGGCGACGCAGGTCTCGACCGGCTCGCTCTGGATGGAGGCGCGCTGGACCTTGGAACTGGAGACCTGACCGGTCTTTGAAATGATGAAGTTGACGACCACTTTGCCGAAGAGGGTGGCGTTCTTGTTGAGTTCCTTTTCGTAGCACCAGCGTATCTTGGCAATGTTCCGTTTGATGTAGGAGTCGATGACGGCGCGGTCGAGCGCCCCCATGATGACCGCCTGCCCGCCGCCTGCCGATATCTGCGCGAGTTCCTTGCCGCCGATGCGTCCCTCCTTCATACCGTAGCCGATCGTACTGCCGTCGCCGCCCCGACCGCGGGTAGCCATGCCGCCGATGGTCATCGCATTACCTCCACCGCCGGTCGCAAAACCACGCGTGCCAAGACCACCGGTACCGAACTGGTCGACGCCGGAGAGTCCGGTGACACTGCCGAGCGTTTTTTCGAGTCCTGCACCAAGTCCGCCATACCCGAATATCCTGTCGAACACTTTGGCGCCACTGGTCAACACCCCTATCATACCGGTGCTATTAACAACTTTTTCATCCTGTCCGCGCCGGGAGGAACCCTGTGTGTTGACAACTCGGCTGGTCTTGGAACCGACGCGCCCCTCCTCACCGAGAGATTTGCGTGCCTGCGCCGCATCGGGCAGACCGTCGAGCTTCTTCTTGAGGATGATCTTCTTCTCCGGCTCAATTTTCTCGATGATCGGTTCGTCGACCGGAATGTTCACGAAGATGCCCCCCTGCTCAACCGTGACGAAATCGGCCTCGATGGGCGGCGTTTCGATGATCGAGTTCACGAGGATCATGCCGACCGCGAAGACGAACAGGAACAGCGACACCATGGCGGTGTCGATCTGTTCGAGGAGCGCCGCCGGCCGCACCTTCTCGCGCCCCGTCATCCGGATGGCGAGCGTCACCGGCCCGAACTCGAGCACCGCGCCGCAGCCCGCATCGAGCATCAGTTCGTCGCCGTGTTCGTCGAGATACTCCCCCACTTCGCGCGAACCTTCCGGGGTGTAGATGCGTCCCCTCATGGCACGGGAAAGCATGAGCGCCACTACGCCGTCGCGCATCGTGATAAGCTGGTGAAGCGGCTCATTCCACACCGATTCGTCCACCACGATATCGGCCGCGTCGGCGTGCCCGATACTCACCGCGCCGCGCGCCGCGATGACCTCCATCAAGGTCCCGTTCCAGATCACCCGGATCTCCGGGTAACTCCGTGCCGCCGACAGCTCCCCCGCCTGCGGGAGCGGTATCAGGGGAAGATCGTAGAGCAGGCGTTTTCTTAAAGCGTTCATAGCACCCTCCTTCGGTTAGCGTTCATTTCCGACATCGGCCGACCGTCCCGCCGCATCGGAAAGCAGTTCCGCCTTCTCGCAGAGCCGCAGGAACTCGGCGCGATACCCTTCGTCGTCAACCCCTTTCGCCCCCTTTGCCGCCGCCATGACCGCCTTCCAATCGAATTTCCCGGCATAGGGCGACTTTTTGAGCAGCATCCCGAACCCCACCACCGCCGCCGCGAACCGTACATCCTCGGGCGACTCGGCAAAAGCGCGGCGCGACGCGACCGTCACGGCGCGGCTGATGAGTTTGCTGACATCCTCTTTCGGCGCCTTGTAGCGCAGTTTCACGAGCGCCAGTTCGCCGCTGTCGGCCGCCGTGGTATCGCTCTGTGCCTGATAACGGAGCGGATCGACCGCCGGTCCCTCTTCCGCCCCGACCGGCACGATCTCGTAGAACGCGGTGACGGTGTGCCCCGCGCCGATCTCGCCCGCGTCCTTCTTGTCGTCGTTGAAATCCTCCTTCGCCAGACGCCGGTTCTCGTAGCCGATGAGCCGATACGAGGCGACCGCCTTGGGGTTGAACTCGATCTGTATCTTGACATCCTTCGCGATGGTCAGAAGCGTCCCGCCGAGCTGTTTGACGAACACCTTTTTCGCCTCGAGCAGGCCGTCGATGTAGGCGTAGTTGCCGTTCCCCTTGTCGGCGAGCTTCTCTATCTTGGCATCCTTGTAGTTCCCCATGCCGAAGCCGAGGACCGAGAGATATATCCCCTTCTTGCGCTTCTCCTCGATCATCTTCACCAGCGTCGCATCATCGGAGATGCCGACGTTGAAATCGCCGTCGGTCGCAAGGATGACACGGTTATTGGCGTTCGCGGAGAACATCTCCCCGGCGGTCTTGTAGGCCAGTTCTATACCCTCGGCGCCCGCCGTCGAGCCGCCGGCGCACAGGTTGTCTATCGCGTTGAGTATCCGGCGCTTGTCGTCACCCGGCGTCGGCGGCAGGACGAGCCCCGCGGCGCCGGCATAGACCGCTATCGCGACGCGGTCCTGCGGCCGCAGTTCCTTCACCAGCAGTGAGAAAGCCTTCTGCAGGAGCGGCAGTTTGTTCGGGGCGTTCATCGAGCCGGAAACATCGAGGAGGAAGGTCAGGTTCGCGGGCGGCATCTGGGCGACCGCCACCTCTTTTCCCTTGAGGCCGACCTGCAACAGAAGGTGTCCCGGCTTCCACGGACAGTCGGCGAGCACAGTGGTCACCGAGAACGGTTCGCCGCCCGTCGGTTCGGGATAGCGGTAGGAGAAGTAGTTGACGAGTTCCTCGATGCGGACCGCGTCGACCGGCGGCAGCTGGTCGGTGGTAAGGAAGCGCCGCACATTGGCATAACTCGCGGTGTCCACATCGATGGAGAAGGTCGAGAGCGGGTCGTGGAGCGCCGACTTGAAGCCATCCTCCTCTTTTCCTTCATACTGTTCGGTGTCGTAGGTGTAGGTCTGCGCCACCGCCGCACCGGCGGCCCGGCCGTAGGCATGGAAGGTCATCGATCCGTAGCCGTACCCCTGTCCCGACGCACCACGACCACGCGTGACAAATCCGCCGATAGCAGGCGCCGAACTGCCGCCCCCCACGCCGGTGCCGTGAACGACACTGTCAATCGCCTTTCGTGACGAAACCTGCGCTTCGCTCTTGGTACTCTTCTTCTCCACGGGAACGACCGCCTCGGTCACCGGCGCCTCTTTCTCCAGCGCCTTCACCTCTTCTTTGATGATCATCGAGTCGTCGAACTGCACGTTCGCATCGGGCTCCGCGAATGCATTCCGCGCCATATCGCTCACCTCGCAAGCGAAGAAGGCGACCACCATCGCGACCGCGACCACCATTCCGTTCATGAGCTTTTTCATGGCATCCTCCATCGGGCCGGTTGATAAAAAGCACCCTGCACAGTTCGACTCTGCCGTATTTTTTCCGGCGCGCTCGACCGGCTCGGAAAGGGAGAACCTTCCCTAACGATATCGGTGGCCGACCTTACAAGTCGGCACCTCCGCAGGGCAACGCGAAAAGTGAAAATAACTTGTGCAACAGCCGATTTTCATTACAATCGGCCCGGTTCAAGGGAGCCTGCAATGAAACGCCTCTCGTTCCTCCTGTGCGCGATCCTGCTATGGGCCTGCGACCGCACCGAGGACCGAAACATCATGTATCTGTTCAAGGGTGAAGTGGTCACCGTTACTGAATTTCGCCACGCATACGAGGAATGGCTTGCCGCCGCAGACCGCGCCGACAGCCCTGAACAGCGCCAGAACTATCTGGAGAACCGCGTTATTGAGGAGATATTCTACCATAAGGGTAAGCTCGAAGGGATCGAATATCTTCCCGACATCAAAGAAAAAGTCGAAGCCTACACGCGCCAGCTCATCGTCGATAAGACGCGCGAACGGATAGACCGCGACCTCTACCCCTTCGGCGAGGAGTCGATCAAGAAGTATTACGCCGAACACCGGGATCAGTTCGTCCGCGACAAGCTCTATCGCCTTTATGCCATCCGGACAAAAAAGAAGGAGCGCGCCTTCGAGGCCTACGAACTGCTCGTCAAGCAGGGTTCTAGCATCCGTCTGTTGTCTGCCCGCTATTCGGACGACAAACGGCTGGTCAACATGAATGGCGATTGGGGCCTGTTCAGCGACGATGTGATGGACGATTCGTGGAAAACGGCGGTACTCCAGAAACGGGTCGGCGACCTTATCGGGCCGGTGCGCGACAGCGAGAACTACTGGACCGTCATTGAACTGGCGGGGTTCGCCTACAAACGGGAGCTCTCCTTCGAGCGGGCCTATCCGCTCATCGTCCGCGAACTGGTGCGCCGGAGCGGCGACGACAAATGGCTACAGTACCGCGAGAAACTCATGCGTGAGTACGGCGTGAAGGTGAATGAGAACAATCTGAAGTGGGAATAACGATGCCCCTGACCATGCGCGAGATAGACCAAGCGGTCAAAGAACTGACCGAGAAACGTGAGACACTGAAGAGTTCTCTTGATATCGACCGGAAGCGGCATCGCCTTGCCGAGGTGGAGCGTCAACTGCTCGATCCGGCGGTCTGGAACAACACCGACAAAATGGCCGATCTGAACCGCGAAAAACGGCTTTTGCAGAGCGGCCTGACCATTTTCAACGTTTTTGATACGGCAATGGACGAACTGGCCGTGACCATGGAATTCGTCAAGGAGGACGCCGGGATGGCGGCCGAAGCCGAAGCGCATATCGTAACGGCGCAGCAGCAGGTCCAGAAGCTCGAATTCCAGAAAATGCTCGGCGGCAAGACCGACGCGAACAACGCCTTCCTTTCGATAAACGCCGGGGCCGGCGGCCGCGAATCGCAAGACTGGGCGACGATGCTCCTGCGGATGTATGTGCGTTGGGCCGAACGGCGCGGGATGCAGGTGGAGGAGATGGACCGGGCCACCGGCGACGACGCGACCGGCATCAAGAGCGTGACGATCTTCATCACCGGCGATTACGCCTACGGCTACCTCAAGGCCGAGATCGGCGTACACCGGCTCGTCCGCATATCGCCCTTCGACGCCAACAAGCGGCGGCACACCTCGTTCGCGAGCGTTTTCGTTACCCCCGAGATAGACGACTCCATCGAGATAGCGATAGACGAGAAGGATCTTAAGATAGATACCTACCGGGCGGGCGGCGCCGGCGGCCAGCATGTCAACAAGACCGATTCGGCGGTCCGCATCACCCACCTGCCGACCAACACCGTCGTCCAGTGCCAGAACGAGCGGTCGCAGCACAAGAACAAGGCCGCCGCGATGAAGATGCTCCGCTCGAAACTCTATGAACTCGAGATGGAGAAGAAGGCGGCCGAGAGCGCCGAACTCGAGAAGACCAAGATGGGGATCAACTTCGGCTCACAGATACGCTCCTATGTCGTCCACCCGTACAAAATGGTGAAGGACCACCGGTTCGATTTCGAGACCGGCAACGCCGAGGCGGTGCTCGACGGCGCCGAGATACTCGACCGCTTTATGGAAGATTTCCTATTGAGATCAAGCGGTTCGAAGTAGTGCCCCAGAATCACTGCCATCTGATTCCGCTCCGTCTTCCGTAGCAACAAACAAGCAACAAAATAAAATAGGTTAGTACGCACAGCGAAAGCCAAAGTGCGAATATATTATAGCCGTATCTGGCGGATAGCTAAGTCTTATATATGTACTCGCTCTATAATTGCTTCTTTCGCTGAACGAACCACCTCTTAATATTTTTGTGGTTCCCGTCTCGGGACCTTGCGGATCATTGAAAGGTGATGTGGAATAATCACCACCAAACCAATCGTTCACCCACTCCCAAACATTCCCCGCCATATCATACGCGCCATAAGGAGAAACCCCTTGTGGCTTACTACCAACCGGAAATGAACCAAGCGGAACCCCGCCGGACGGGAAACAAGACACAGCGCCCTTGCAATAGGCATCATAATATTCCACAAAAACACCATCGTCGCAAGTGGGAACATCCATCCCTGTTGTATACATTCTTCCGTCTGTTCCACGCGCCGCCTTCTCCCATTCGGCCTCAGTCGGCAATCTTTTCCCAACCCACTCACAATATGCTTTTGCTCCGTACCAAGAAACGCAGTTCATGGGGTGGTTTTCTTTTCCCGACTCAGGGGGGACATCACAATCTTCCCAATAATGCTCTTGGCCGACAGTGTTGTTGTTACACGCCCCGTCATCTATGCAAGATTGATACTGTCCGAGAGTAACTTCAAATTGGTCAATATAAAATGCCTTAAGTGTTATTGAATGGGCCGGTTGCTCATAAGATGCACATGCGGAAAATACAGGCCCCAGATCACAGCCCATAACAAATATTCCTTCGGGGACCAGACACATCGCTCCGCCTTTGCCAGTGGGAGACAAACCACACTCAACGATATATTCATCTGCTTGCCACACTGAATCATAGTCCGGTTTTTCATTGTCAAAAATACAATCGTCTGACTGAACATCACTATCAAACACATCAGGCAGGGAATTATCAATCACGACATCGTCCTTATCGTCATCCATCATTTCTGTGTCTGATGAATTGTCAGTGTCAGGTATAACAGTGTCGTTTGTGTTATCACTAGAAGCCGTGTCGAGGTCGACCATTTCATTTAGATCCACACAGACACCAGAAACACAAGTCAATATTCCATCGCAAGAGCCATCGGGGTAACAGTCGCCAAGTTTGGACCCCGCAGGGGGCTTGCCTCCCCCGTCATCACAGGCAGATAGAAAGCACATCAAAACAAACAGCACGCCCGAAACTGCACATGTTTTTTTTCTCATAGCCGCACCCCATTAAAAAAGCGACTTGATTCTAGCACTCTGAAAAAGCGAAGCAAGAAAACATCATTTCCGGAATTTAGGCTTTGACATCGTCCGCCTTCTATACTTGCGCTCAAATTCGAGAAGTGACATAGGCCATCGTCCTACCTTCTCAACACCATAATGGTTATCCATGAGTTTGCCGGGGTCATACTGAATAGCAACGATGAAACCAACATGTCCATTGGAAAATCGGACAATTTCTAATAATGCGAGAGGCTCCCATGCCGCATCAGAGGAAAGCCTTTTTTTTAAATAGTTCTCAAAACGCAGAAATGCGCTGTCTGTAATCTTTTGCTTTTTCTCCGACCTTTCCCTTTTCAACGCATTCCAATCGAGATTTTGATCATCTGTAAGATCGCCGGGCACCAAACCTTCGATAAAGACACCCGGAAGGTTGGAGCGAACAAATTTTTTGGGACGCTTGATGGTAATCATGGTCGTGCCTCCTTGGGCCAAGTTAATAATTAATGTCGAGCAGTTGTTGGGTATGAAGGCGGGAGCGCTTTTCACTTCGCTAGGAATAATCTAACAGAACAATTATCAATGTCAAGCGACTTCCTAAGTTTTTCTAGCTATATGGTAGAAGAACCAAATCAATTAAATTAGGCAGCCGAACAAATACCTTACAAATTTCTTGACATGCCTAACAAGATGCCGTACGGTAGTTCTGTTGTCACGGAGGACCGTCGGTGGATATCGAGAAGAAATTGCAGATACTCGGCGCGGCGGCCAAGTACGATGTGTCGTGCTCGTCGAGCGGGAGCCGCCGCCCCACACCGAAGGGCGGCACCGGCAACGGCGTCTCGGCCGGCATCTGCCACTCGTGGGCCGACGACGGCCGCTGCGTGAGCCTCCTCAAGACGCTCTTCACCAACGTCTGCATCCACGACTGCGCCTACTGCGTGAACCGCCGCAGCAACGACATCCCGCGCACCGCCTTCACCGTCGACGAGATCTGCGAACTCACGATGGAGTTCTACCGCCGCAACTACATCGAGGGACTGTTCCTCAGTTCCGGCGTGATGCGCAATGCCGACTATACCATGGAACGGCTCGCGCTCGTCGCGAAGAAACTGCGCGAAGAGTACCGCTTCGGCGGCTACATCCACCTGAAGGCGATACCGGGAGCAAGTCGTGAACTCATCCGGCAGGCGGGGCTCCACGCCGACCGCATTTCGGTCAATATCGAACTGCCGACCGAAAAGTCGCTGCTGCTGCTTACCGATAAAAAGAAGGATGACATCATGCTGCCGATGGGCGAGATATCGTCGGCGATAGTGGAGAATCGCGACGAGCGCAAACACCTCCGCTCGGCGCCGCGCTTCGCCCCGGCCGGTTCGTCGACCCAGCTCATCGTCGGGGCGACCCCCGAGAACGACCACCAGATCGTCCGGCTGTCCGAAGGTCTCTACAACCGCTTCGGGCTCAAGCGGGTCTACTACTCCGCCTTCGTCCCGGTATCGAGCGACAACCGTCTCCCGGCGCTGGCCACCCCGCCGCTCCTGCGCGAACACCGGCTCTATCAGGCCGACTGGCTCATGCGCTACTACGGCTTCACGGCGGGCGAGATACTCGACGACCGGACGCCGTTCCTCGACGAGGAGATGGACCCGAAAAGCGCGTGGGCACTGCGCAACATCCACCTTTTCCCTATCGATATCCAGACCGCGCCGTATGAAACGCTCCTGCGGGTCCCCGGCATCGGGGTCCGGAGCGCACAGCGGATCGTCATCGCGCGGCGACATACCCGCCTCGGCTACGACGACCTCAAGAAGATCGGCGTCGTGATGAAGCGGGCGAAACATTTCCTCACCGTGGGCGGCCGGACGCTGTTGCCGGGGTCCGGTCGCCCGCTTCGCCTCATCAGACGCGACCTCATCACCCGGGCGATGCTGGGCCCAAGCCTGCAACTCAACCTCTTTGCCGCATGAGCGCTCAATATGCCTACGACGGCTCGTTCCCCGGACTGCTCTGCGCACTCTGCGCGGCGCTGACGGCCCGTGAACGGCCGCTCGACATCGTGGCCGATCGGGAACTTCAGCCGATGCTCCTCGCCCCGACCATCCCCATCACGACCGACGAAGAAAAGGCCGACCGTTTCATGGGGCGGATCGACGACACGATGGGCCGTCATGTCCGGCGCAACCTCGTCCGCACCTTTCTATCGGACACACCGGGACGCGAACTGCTCATCTACGACTATCTCTCCTTCATTCGTGAAAAAGGCCCGAACGCCGACGGCCATCTCACCCACCCCGCCGTCGCGCCGGTCCACGCCGTCGCCCGGAAGGTAACGGTCGAGGCGCACCGGCTGACCGGTATGGCCCGGTTCACCCGCGTCGCCGGGGAACTGCTCGTTGCGGTGATGGAACCGCGCCACCGGGTACTCCCGCTCATCGCGCCGCACTTCACCCGCCGCTTCCCGGTCGACCGGTGGGTCATGCTCGATGTCGGGCGCGGCACCGGGCTCTACTGGGACATGAAGGAACTGCACGAAGTGGAGTCCGGTCCCGAAACGACCCGCCTCCTCAACACGCCGCCCGATAGTGCAACGGGCGACATCTACGAAAAGATGTGGCGGCAGTATTTCAAGGATATCGCGATACCGGAGAGGAAAAATCCGCGCTGTCAGAAACGCTTCATGCCGACGCGCTATTGGAAGTATCTGACCGAGAAACGCTAGCGCGACCGTATCAGCGACGCCGCCAGACGGCCGATATCTTCGATGTTGTAGGGTTTCGGCAGGATGCCGACGAAACCGTAGCGTTCGTACTGCGCCGTCACCGGCGAATGGGAATAACCGGTCGATACCACCGCACGGACCTGCGGGTCCAACTTCTTGAGTTCGCCGATCGCCTCTTCGCCCCCCATGCCGCCCGGCACGGTGAGATCGAGAATGACCAGATCGAAGGGCTGACGCTCCTCCAGCGCGCGGCGGTAGCGTTCCAGCGCCTCGCGGCCGTCGGGAACGAGCACCGGATCATAGCCGAGATAGCGCAGCATCGAACCGATCGTCTGGCGTATCACCTCGTCGTCGTCCATCACCAGCACGCGGCCGCTCCCGGTGCGAACCTCTTCCGCGCGGCTTTCGGCGAGCGGCGCCGCGTCGGCCTCGATCGGCAGGAAAACGGTGAATGTGGTCCCCTGTCCGACGGTCGAATCGACCGTCACCACCCCGCCGTGACGCGAGAGTATCGAATAGGCGACCGCGAGCCCGAGCCCGGTGCCGTCCGGTTTGGTGGTGAAATAGGGGTCGAATATGTGCGCCAGATGTTCCGGCGCGATGCCGGGACCGGTATCGGCGACCGTCACGGCGATGTACTGGCCCGGCCCGAGCCGCCCCGCCATCTCGCCGCCCTGCGCGTTGCGGGCCCGGATCATCACCGTGCCGACCCCGTTCATTGCCTGCACCGCGTTGATGAGGAGATTGTTGAACAGTTGCATCAATTGCCCCTCGTCGGCCGTGAGCACCCGCAGATCGTCGGCGAACAAGACATCGGCCCGTATCGGAGAGCCGGCCAGAGAGAACGAAACGCACTCGTTCAAGACCTTGCGGATGTCGACCGGACGGCGGACCGGATGGCCTCCCTTGGCGAAGGTGAGCAGTTGCCCGGTCAGGTGTTTGGCGCGGATCGTCGCCTGTTCCGCCTTCGCGAGCACCTCATGCATCTTATGACCCGGATCGGCAAGATATTTAGAAAGACTGAGGCTCCCCATGATGCCGGTGAGATAATTGTTGAAATCGTGCGCGATGCCGCCGGCGAGGAGCCCCAACGACTCGATACGCTGGGCGCGCCGCGTCTCCTCCTCATACTGCCGTTTCTGCGTATTATCGCGGAAGACGAGTACGACGCCGATGATGCGGCCGTCACGGTCGCGGATCGGCGCGGCGCTGTCCTCGATGATCAACTCGCGGCCGTCGCGGGCAAGGAGCATCGTCGAATTGGCAAGTGCTTCGACCCGGCCGCTCTCCAGCACCTTCTTCACCGGATCGACCGCCGGTTTGCGCGTCCGTTCCATCACGATACGGAACACCGCGTCGAGCGGCAGGCCCACCGCGTCGGCGGAGTGCCAACCGGTCATCTGTTCGGCCGCCGCGTTGAGAAGTACGATACGCCCGTCGGTATCGGTGGTGATGACACCGTCGCCGATGCTCGCCAGCGTCACGGCGAGCCGCTCCTTCTCCTCGCTGATGGCCCGCTCGAACCGGCTCCGTTCGTCTATCATCCGGTTAGCCGATTCGGCGAGACGCGACATCTCGCTGAAATAGAAACTCTCGGGCGACATGCGGACGCTTCTGGTGGCGGCGTTCTCGAAGAACGAAAGGAATGCGTTGATAACGCGATTGACCCACTTGGTGAAGAAAACGAAGACTACGTGAACCGAAAACACGATGATGATGAGCACCGCCAGAACGGTCAACAGGTGCATCCGCACCGTGCCCCAGAGCTCTTGCCGTTTTGCCTCGACCTCCTTGTCGATATCGTCGAGGAATATCCCCGCGCCGACTATCCAACGCCATGACGGCGCTATCTCGACATAACTCAACTTGCGAAACTGCTTGGTCCAGTCGCCGCGATGCATCTTGTATTCAATGAATTCGCTTTTTTCGGCCGCCTTTTTCAGATCGTTAAATACCTTTACCCCTTCCGGATAACCCGATTGGAGCAGATCGGTGCCACGGTCGGGCCCCGAAAGCACCATGCCGTCTTCGCGCAAGATGAAGATGTAGCCGCCGTTGCCGAACGAAACACTGTTGGCCCAGTTGGCCATCTCTTCCTTTACCTCGCCGCCGCAATCGGGATGGTAGTGCTGGCCGAATTCGATGAAGCGAACGATCCGCTGAACCTCGTTTTTGATCTGCTCCTTGCGCGACTCAAGGCTCTCGTGGCGTATTCTTTCGATATCGTTCTTGAAGCCTTGATAATCGAGCAAAAAGATATAGGCGCCGAGCAGGAGGGTGAGCGCGACCATCGTGAGCATCACGGTCATGATGGTAGTACGGACGAAACTGCGCTTGAGTTCGAAAATCATCCGTCGTTCCCGCTCATCAGTACGGGGTAGTATATCCGGCGCCCCGTTTTAATGCAAATGAATTTTAAAAGACGGCGATCAGACGATGGCATACCAGCGCTTTCTGAAATAGAAGGCGAGATTCACCAACAAAATAAGCGCCGGCACCTCGATAAGCGGGCCGATGACCGCCGAGAAGGCGGCACCGTGGTTGATGCCGAAGGTGGCGACCGCAACGGCGATGGCCAGCTCGAAGTTGTTGGAGGCGGCGGTGAACGACAGCGTCGCCGACTCCTCGTAGGTCGCCCCGACCGCCTTGGACATCCAGAAGGAGACGACGAACATCACCGCGAAGTAGATGGCGAGCGGCAACGCGATGCGGACCACATCGAACGGCAGGTTGACGATATATTCGCCCTTGAGCGAGAACATGACGAGGATGGTGAACAGAAGCGCGACCAGCGTGATCGGCCCGATCTTCGGGGCGTAGACGGTGTCGAACCATTCGCGCCCCTTCGCCGCGATGAGCCCGTAACGGCTGAAAAGACCCGCGAGGAACGGAATGCCGAGGAAGATGAATACCGTGATCGCTATCTGTCCGATAGTGATGTTCACCTCCGCCCCGGCAAGCCCGAGTTTCTGCGGCAGGAAGGTGATGAAGAACCATGCGTAGACCGAAAAGAGGAGCACCTGAAAGATCGAGTTGAAGGCGACGAGCGCCGCGCAGTATTCACGGTCGCCTTTCGCGAGGTCGTTCCAGACGATGACCATCGCGATACAGCGGGCAAGGCCGATCATGATCAGCCCGATCATATATTCCGGCTTATCGGAAAGGAACAGCACCGCGAGTCCGAACATCAGCACCGGACCGACGATCCAGTTCTGGATGAGCGACAGCGCGAGCACTTTCTTGTTCTTGAGAATGTCACCCATTCGCTCGTAGCGCACTTTGGCAAGCGGCGGATACATCATCAGGATAAGCCCCACCGCGATCGGGATGGAGGTGGTGCCGTAGGAGAAGTAGTTGATGATGTCGGCGATGCCGGGATAGGCCCAGCCGGCAAGGACCCCGACCCCCATCGCGAGGAATATCCAGAGCGTCAGGTAGCGGTCGAGGAAGGCAAGGTTCTTCATGGGTGGACCCTCGTTATAACAATGTGTTGAAGAGATACCCGGTCATGATGATGCCGAGACTCACGATGGCAACGAAGATCGCCAGCAGTTTCGGCTTCAGGACGCGGCGCAGGAGGATCATCTCGGGGATCGAAAGGGCAGTCACCGCCATCATGAAAGCAAGCGCCGTCCCCATCGCCACCCCGGCGCGGCTCAGTTCGGCCACAAGCGGTATCACTCCGGCCGCATTGGCGTAGAGCGGCACCCCGGCGACGACCGCGACAAGCACCGCGAAAGGGTTGTCGCGCCCAGCGTACTGAGCAAGCGCTCCGGCCGGTATCCAGCCATGCATCAGCGCGCCGATACCGATGCCGATAAGGACGTAGAGCCATATCTTCCCGAGCACCTGCAGGGTGAACTGATACGACTCGCTGATCCGTTCGCGGAAGGTCGGCACCGTCACCTCCTGCGCCCCCACTTTTATCGTGTAGACACACTCCTCGACCCATTTCTCAAGACCGAGCCGCCCGATGATGATGCCGCTCACGATGGCGATGACCTCACCCGAAACGAGATAGATGAGCGCCACCTTGAACCCGAACATCCCATACAGCATCCCGAGCGCCACCTCGTTGACCATCGGCGCGGCGATGAGGTACGAAAAGGTGACCCCGAGCGGTATCCCCGCCTCGACGAACCCGATGAAAAGCGGCACGGCGGAGCAGGAACAGAACGGCGTCACTATGCCGAGAAGCGCCGCCGCCACATGGGCGCCCCAAAGACCCTCTTTTTTCGCCGCGAGAATGCGCCGCGTCCGTTCCGGCGGGAAAAAGGTGCGGATGAAGGTGATCGCGAAGATGATGACGATAAGGAGCAATAGTATCTTGACCGTATCGAACAGGAAGAAATCTATCGCCGCGGCCACCGGTGTACCGCGCTCCATACCAGCGAGATCGTAGACCAAAAGGTCGACGATATATTGCCACCAGCCGAACATCGCCTATCCTCCGATCGCCGTCAATTGAACGCCGAAGACATGAACCAGTGTCAGATAGACGCCGACCACGATGATGATGACGCCGAAGGCTATCCGTATCGGCTTTTCCCAACGGGTAACGGCGTTGAAGGCGGTCGCGAGCGCCGTACTGCCCAGCGACAGGGCGACGGCGAAGGCGATGACCGGGAGCGCCGTCCCGATGCCGTAGATGAGCGGCAGGGCGACCGGCGATGACTGCTGTATCGCCAGCGGTATGAGCGATCCGAAAAAGAGCGCCGCCGAAACGGGGCAGAGGGCGAGGGCGAACAGGAAGCCCATCAGCACCGCGCCGGCAAGGCCAAATTTGGAGAAATCGCGCTGGGTCTTGCTCCCGGGAAGGTTCACCGAGATAAGTTCGACGAGGAACAGCCCGACAATAATAAGGAGCGGCCCCAAGAGTTTCGGCATATAGATCTGGAGCCAGATCGACACCTTCGGTATCGAAAGGATGCTCTGCACCACGATGAAGGCGATCGCCACATAGGCGACCATCCGGCCGATGGTGTAGAGGGCCGCAGATAGAAAGACCGACCGTTTATCGCCGAGGGTCCGCGAGATGTAGGACACCGCCGCGATGTTGGTGGCGAGCGGACAGGGGCTTACCGAGGTAAGGATGCCGAGCCACAATGCCCCGATGATGGCCGCAACGGTCATAGGCCGTTCTCCGCGCGGAACCTCTGTATCTCTTCGGCGATATACAGTTTGAAGCGCATTTCGTCATTCTTCAACGACCAGATATCCTCGAGGTCTTTCCACGCGACCTCGTTGCCCCCCTTCACCGCCGAGAGAATGACCTGTTTGGTGTAGAGTTTATAGTCGTCGATGAAATGTTCATTGGCCGGCTCCTCGTAGTTCACCATCTGCCACCGGATGGCTCCGCTTTTTTGTTCGGCCGCGAACTGTTCGTTGAGCGTTTCGTGCGTCAGTCGCTCGATGGTAAGGCACGAATGACAGCGGAACGAGGTGTGGAAGTAGTAGACCACCAGCCCATCGGAGGCGGCTGTTACGCCCTGCGCCTCCAGTGCCGATGTCGCTCTTTTCGTGGGATCGCCGCCTATGACGGCATAGACGATACCCGCCGCCGCGAACAGGGCCAACAGTATTGTCACTATCTTCTTTGCGTTCATCGCCTTCTTCCTCAAGCCAGAAGTTTCTTTATCTCGGCGACCGGCGGCACCTTCCCCGCCACCTTCAGAACGCCGTCAACGACGAGCGCCGGGGTCATCATCACCCCGAACGAAAGGATGTCGTTGATGTCGGTCACCTTGATCAGTTCGTACTCGATACCGAGTTCCTGTGCTGCTGTCTCGGTCATTTGCGCCAGTTGTTTGCATTTGGGACAACCGGTCCCGAGCACCTGCAATTTCTTCATTGTCGCCTCCGTATCAAAGCGTTATGTGCACTTGCACAGCGGCGAGGCGCCTTTCTTGGCAAGCCACCCCTGTAGTTTCTTTTTCAGCGCCGCGTAGGCTTTGCCGCCGAAATGTTCCTGTACGCTCTTCACGATGCCCGCTTCGAGCGGTGTCATGTCGGGCGACAGCCGGTAATAGACCCACACCGCCTCGCGCCGGTCCTCAAGGATCCCCGCCTGCGTCAGATACCGCAGATGGCGCGACGCTTTCGATTGGGTGAGATCGAGCACCGTCAGGATGTCGCAGACGCACAATTCCTCCTCCCACGAGAGGAGCGCGAGGATGGCAAGCCGCGTATCGTCGGCCAGCGCCTTAAAAAACCGTGCTTCTTTTTTCATGGTCGCCTCGTTGTCAAATAACCGCTTATGCGAGTATATGAAGACAAAAAGCGAAGTCAAGAATAAGATTCAGTAACTCAAAACACGAGGGGTTTAGCCGCAGCAAGCCTCTTTGCCGGTGATGCGCGACCGGATGAGGGCGTAGGCGCAACCGACACCGGCTTGAACCGTTATCGCGTCGGCCGGACAGTTCTTCTGACAGGCGCCGCACTCCATGCAGGCGCCGCGGTCGACGATCGCCGCTTTTTTATCGTTCATCGCGAAGACGCGGTGCGGGCAGACCTCGGCGCACCGGCCGCAACCGATGCACTTTGCGGTGTCGAGCTGGAGCGTCACCACCGATTCGAGATATCTCATGAGAGCCACCCCCGCGCCATATCGACGATGTAGAGAATGACGCCGACCGCGAACCAGACGAGGAGCGGCCAAGTGAACCAGCGTATTTCTGCCTTGACCCCCGACGGCGAAGTGAAGGCGGTCGAGCCGGTGAAATTGAAGGCGAGATAGGCGGTGACCGGCGGCAGGAGCGTCAGATGGCGCGCCGCCGTGAGGAGATCGGCCGGAAAGAGGGCTATCATGAGGAGCGCCCACAGGATGCCGCCCGCGAGACCCTTGAGGACGAACGGGCGGAACGGGAAGAGCGGCAACGCGATCGGTACGACGACCGTTCCCATGACGACCGCGCCCAAAAGCGGCAGGACGGCGCCCCAGAAGGTCGCCGCGTGGAGCGCCCAGAGCCAGAGCCCCGCCGCGAGCGCAATGAGCAGGAGCGGCCATGCCATCACCAGTTCTATCGGCACGACGGCGATCCGGTCGGCGATGTCGAACCGGACGCGACGCATATCGTCATTCGCCCGCATATCGGCGGCGAGGAACGGGCGGAGGTCCGCTATCCGCACCGGACCGTAGACGACATCAAATCCGGTCAACTGTTTCACGCGGTGGGCCGAGACGCCCGGCGCCCCCAGTTGCGGCACGATGAGGCGACGATGCTTCACGATCTTATCAAGACGCGCCTCTTTCACCATCCGCGCTATCTCGCCGGTGCCGAAGGTCCCTTTCCCGGCGGCGCACCAGACATTGATGCCGCGCGTATCGATAACAAGCACCCAGAGATCGAGCCCGGCGCAGGCGTCGCGGACCGTGTCGACGGTGAGCGTGTAGTTGGCGGTGACGATGACGGGGCTTTCGGGGGTCGGGGACCCGATGCGGTAGAGGGCCGGTTCGGTGCGATACTGACGCCGCCGCCAGCCGAGCCGGACCAGCAGATGGCCCAGCCGGTCGCGGGTCGAAAGGGTCGTCGTGATTTTTTGGGGCGCGCCCGGAAGAGTTATGGCCGCTATTTTCAGCATCGTCGCTCCCTTTCTCATCGAGGGTCACGGCGTCTCAAGTCGCCGCCTCTGCGAGTATGTGAGGTCGGCGACCGAAGTCAAGAAGATGTTGCGAACCATGACGCCGGAGAATGGGGAACTCTATATTTTTACAAACAATAACGGGCGACTAATCGGCTCTTGCCATCTCCGTCGCTAAAAAATATTCATCCGTTTCGTCATTCCGGCATTTTTTTTTTGAAAAATGCTTTTTATGTGTTATGGTGCATAAAATGTTTTTTTCCATATATAGGGGAGCGCATCATGAAGAAATTTTTCGTTATCGTGCTTGTCGCGTGTCTTCCGCTCGTCTGGGGTTGCGGCGACGGCAAGAGTGAGATCCAGAAGAAGATCGAAGCCGAAGCGGTCAAACAGGCCGAGATGAAAAAGGCGGAAGAGGCTAAAAAAGCCGCGACGGCCGAAGATGCCAAGAAAAAGAAATACATGGACGAAGACGCGAAGCCGTTGCCGCCCATCCTCGAAGCGGCCACCAAGAAAGACTGGGGCAAGGCAAAGGAACTGCTTTCCACCGGCACCGGCGTCGACACCAAGGACGAACGGGGCCGCACCATCCTGATGCTCGCCGCCGCGCAGAACAATCAGGAGATATTCGATATGCTCATCGCCAAGAACGCCGACCCGAACGCGAAATCGCTTGAAGGCGAGACGCCGCTCCTGATGGCCGCCAAGGCAGGCAACAAGGCGATGGTCGACTTCCTCGTTGAAAAAGGCGCCGATCCGATGGCGAAGGATAATTTCGGCCGTACGACCCTCATGTACGCCGCCGCCTCGGGCAATGTGGAACTCGTGAAGTTCTTCCTCGCCAAAGGTGTCGAGGTGAACGCGCTCGACAAATACAACCAGAATGCACTCGTCTTCGCGGTTCGCGAGAACAAGACCGACGCCGCCAAGTTCCTGCTGGGCAAAGGGGCGCAGGTCAATATCGTAAAGCCGATGACCGAAGAAGAAAAAAAGGCGTTCGAAGAGGCGAAGAAGAAGGCCGAAAAGGAGCGCAAGATAAAAGAGGCGGTCCTGAACCAGACCGAAGAGAAACGGGAAAAAACGGTCCTCTTCTGGGCGGTCCAGCACGGCAACCTCGAACTGGTGAAACTGCTCGTCGCCAAAGGTGCCCCGGTCCTCGTGAAGGATGTGAAAAAACGGGTCGAGACCATCATCTACGAGACCGGCAAGGGCGACATCGAGAAGACCGAGGAAGTGATCGACGAGACCATCCGCACCGCCTATGAGCGCGGTCAGAAGAATCTGCTCATGTATGCCGCCGAGGGTGGCTATCTTGAGATCATGAAATTCCTCGTCTCGAAGGGCGCGTTGCTTGAGGACACCGACGGCGAAACGGTCCGCAACCCCTTCTTCTATGTCGTCGCCCAGCCGAAGGGCGATGCCGAAAAAGAACAGCGGCTCGCCGAGGTCGCCCAATACCTCCTAAAAGAGGGAGTGAAGACCTACAAGCATAAACGACGTCTTTCCAAGCAGGAGATCATGCAGGAACGGGCCAAACAGAAGAATAAGACGTGGTGGGACAAGAACCTCCAGAAGGTCCAGTGGAAGATAACCGACCGCAAGAAGATCGATGTCGAAGAGTACGATTACGAGGGCTGGTCGATACTTACCCTCGCGGTCATGAACGACCACTTCCCGGTCTTCAAAGTGCTCATCGACAACGGTGTGCAGGTCAACCGCAAGGAACGCAAGTTCGGCAAGACGGCCCTCATGTATGCCCGCGCCGTCAAGAATGCCGAGATGGAAAAGATCCTCCTTGAGAAGGGCGCGAAGGAAGGCGTCGTATTCGACGTCGACGAAGAGGCGCGTCAGGAGCGGATCAAGAAGGAGCTTGAGGAAGACATCAAGGCGGGGAAACTCTGAACGCCATGAAATTCCGCACTACCGTCCGTCCCGACGATCCGCAGCGCATCCGCGATATCGTCACTTCGACCGGCTTCTTCTACGACCATGAGATAGAGGTCGCGGTCGAGTTGTGCGAAGAGAATCTCGCGCAGGGCGAGGAGAAGAGCGGCTACTTCTTCGTCTTCGCCGACGACGACGACGGCCGCACGCTCGGCTACGCCTGCTACGGCGAGATAGCCTGCACCCGTCAGCGGTACGACCTTTACTGGATGGGCGTCCACGCCGATGCGCGCGGCAAAGGCATCGGCAAACAGCTCATGAAGGAGACCGACAAGGCGATAGCGGCGCGCGGCGGCGAGATCGTCTACATCGAGACCAGTTCGCGCGAAAAGTACCTGCCGACGCGTGAATTCTATATCGCCACCGGCTGTGTGAAGGAGGCCGAACTCAAGGACTTCTACGACAACGGCGACAACAAGGTCATCTACACCCGCCGCGTCCGCTAGACTTTTTTCTTCCGCAAGTTCTCGTAGGCTTTCCGCACCGTGTCGGCGCCGTACTGCCGCTCGAGGCGGCGGATGGTGAAGTGCGCCTCGGCCAGTTCCTGATAGTGGTCCATGAACAGCGCGTTGAGGACCGCGCCGCTGGTCGCCCCGGCGACCGGCACCACGCGGGTCGCGGCGACGCGGGCGAGATCCTTGCCGAACTTCGCCGATATCTTCGAAAGCACTCCGCGGAAGGCGGCGCCGGCCAGACGGCCGCTCCCCTTCCCCAGTTCGTCGGCGGCCCGTTTGAGAACGCCGTGCAGTGCGATGCGGGCGGTGTAATAGGTCGATCCGAGCGCCTCGGGAGCAACCCCGATACCGGTCAGCGCGAAGACCTCGAGGCAGGCGAGCCGGGTGGCCGGATCGTTCAGGTCCTCGCCGTTGCGGCGCGCTATCTCGGCGATGCGCCGGAGCATGATGACGGTGGTGATGGGCAGTTCGGCGATGAGTCCGGGCAGTCCCGTGACGCCGCCCGCCGCCCCCGACACGGCGACCGCCGCCTTGTGAATATGGCGCGCGACCGGTCCTTCGGCCGCCTCCCCCTCCTTGCCGAGCGTCCGGACCGCGAGGGCGAGCGCCGTATCGAGCGCCGGACCGACCGCCTTTTCGATAAGTCCGACCACCGCGCCGGGAAGCATCCGCATCCCGCGGTCGGTCGCCCCGAAGGTGAGTTTCGAGAGTTTCGCCGCGAAGGTGCTCTCTTCGAGCGCAGTAAATGCTTTTTTGAGTTCGGCGCGGGCCGCAGGGGAGAACCGCTTCTTCGGGGCCACCGCCGTCATCGGGCTGTGTCCCGTACCACATCGGCCATCGAGAAGAGTCCCGGGCCGCCCTTCCGGGCGATCAGCCAAACGAGCGCCTGCACCGCGCCGGCGGCGAATATCTCGCGGCTGTGGGCACGGTGGGTCAGCTCTATCCGTTCGCCGTCGCCGAAGAAAGTAATGGTATGCTCGCCGACAACATCACCGCCGCGTAGCGCGTGAATATCGATATCCTTCGTCTGCCGTTCGGCCGCGATGATCTCGCCTAAACGGAGCGCCGTGCCCGAGGGAGCATCCTTCTTGCGGTTGTGATGTGTCTCGACGATCCCCACATCCATGTGAGCCGTGAGCCGCGCGAGCCGGGGCAATATCTCGGCCAGCGCCGCCACACCGTAGCTCATGTTGGCGCTATGGAACACCGGTATCTTTTTCGCCGCCGTCATCATGAGGACACGGTCGGCGTCGGTGAGTCCGGTCGTACCGGAAAGGAACGGTATCCCGGCGGCAAGTGCAGCGGCGAGCGCCTGTCGGAAACTCTCGGGCGATCCGAAATCGACCACCGCGGCGCACGCGGCCACGGCGGGGTCATCGACCGTCGTGACCATGACGCCCGTCGGCGCCATGTCGCAGGCGACACCGTGATCCTTGCCCTGTGCCGGATGCCCCGATGATTCGATCGGCAACAAGGCGAACCCCGCACCGGCGAACCTCACGGCCAGCGCCCGGCCCATGCGTCCGCAGGCGCCGATGAGCGCTATCCGACGGGTATTGTTATTCGCCATAGCCGTATATCTCCTCTTTCAGACTGCGCGACATCAGCGGCGCGATCGCCTCCTTGGCGCTCATTCCTTCGTGCAGGACACGGTACACCGATTCGACGATAGGCATCGGCACCTCGTGTTTCTGCGCCAGCTGGTAGGCCGAAATGCTGGTCGGCACCCCTTCGGCGACCATCGTCATGCCGCCGAGAATGTCCGACAGCTTCTCGCCGCGGCCGATCCGGATACCCACCTGCCGGTTGCGCGACAACTCGCCGGTGCAGGTGAGAATAAGGTCGCCGAGTCCCGACAGTCCCGATATGGTGAACGGGTTCGCGCCGATCTTGACCGCCAGACGGGTCATTTCGGCGATGGCGCGGGTCATGAGGGCCGACTGCGAATTGCGGCCGAGCTTCATACCTTCAATGATGCCCACGCCGATAGCGATGACATTCTTTATCGCGCCGCCGACCTGCACCCCGATAACGTCGGGCGATCGGTAGACGCGGAAATAGGGCAATGCAAAGAGTTGCTGAATGAACTGTGCCCCGTCGGGATGGAGTCCCGCGACGACAGCCGCCGACGGCATTTTCTGTCCGAGTTCTCGCGCGAAGGTCGGACCCGACAGGATGAAGATGTTGTGATGCATGCTCTCGAGGACGCATTCCTCGGCCACCTGATGCATCAGTTTGAGCGTTCCGTTCTCTATCCCTTTCGAGGCGATGACCAGTTGACTGCCGCGCAGAAATCGGTACGACACCTTCGAGAGAACGCCGCGCATGTGCTGGGCCGGGGTCGCCACGACAACGACATCGCGCCCCGCGACCGCCTCCTCGGGATCAGCGGTCGCCACAAGCGTCGGGTGCAGGGCGATGCCGGGAAGAAAGATATCATTTTCGTGTTTACCGTTGATGCTCGCCGCCACTTCGGGTTCGCGGCACCAGATCAGGACCTCTTCGCCCTTCTCGGCGAGCATCGAGGCGATGACGCTACCCCAACTGCCGCCGCCGAGGACACCGATACGCATACCCATCGTCGACTCCCGTTTATGATATTGGTCAGACTCTGAATTTCTCTACATCCCGGCGCAGGCGATCGGTATGGGTCGCCATCTCCTGCGACGTAGCCGCCATCTCCTCGATGAACGCGGCATTGGTGTTCATCGTGTCGCGGATACCGTTAACGGCCCGATCGACATCAGCCACTCCGTCGGTATTCTTTTTAAGCTCGGCGGCGACCGAACGTATCTGTTCAACGATGCGGCGGAATTCCTCCAGTATCTCGATGAATACGTCGCTCGAGTTCTTCACGAGCGCCGCACCGGTCTCTATCTTGCGCCCGGTGTTGCCGATGAGCGATTTTATCTCGCTGGCCGCCTCGCCCGACTTTTGAGAAAGCGCCCGCACCTCTTCGGCGACCACCCCGAAGCCCTTGCCGTACTCTCCGGCGCGGGCCGCTTCGATGGCGGCGTTAAGGGCGAGCAGGTTGGTCTGGAATGCGATCTCGTTGACCACCTCGGTAACGCTCTGTATCTTGTCGGAAGCGGTCTGGATATCACGCATCGAATCGAGCGCCTGCTGCAGGAGCCGCGCCGATGAATCCGATTTCTCGGAAAGGGTCATGATGACCCCGGAAAGCACACCCATGCTCCGTTCCGTATCCGAAAGATGTCGCGATATTTCGGTCAGACGGCTCGATATGTCGTCGATATAGACCGATACGTCGGAGATGCGGGCAGACGAATCGCTGGTCCCTTCGGATATGGTGGAGGATATGCCGGCGAGATCCTCCGCCGCAAGTTTGACCCCCGCCACAATGGAGCGAAGATTGCCGAGAAACTCGTTGAGGCTACGCGTCATCTGACCGATCTCGTCACCCGAAAGCACCTCAAGCGTCACGGTCAGATCACCCCCGCGATCAGCCAATTCGTGCAACTTCCGTTCGGTCGCCACTATAGGCCGAACCGAGGTCCGCATCAGCCACATGAGCATGAGAAAGACCACCGCGAACGCTAATATTGAAACGCCGAAAAGCAACACCGTCAGCAAACTCCCCTGTCGCTCCTTGGTCTCCTTTATCTCACGCAAGGCATCGATGTCGCGCATGACCCGTTCCGAGAACATTGCCTCGAGTTCGCCGTAAATATCGCCGAGTCGTTCCTTGAAAAGGGCGGCAAACTTCAGATTGCGGTCGCCGATCTCCTGCAGTCCTTCGCGACCATCATCGATCGCGTCCAGCAGGTCGCGATATCGTTCCTGCAGGACCGCCTTGTCGCCGCGTTCATCGGCCTTTGCCGCCGCCGCTATCGCTTCGCGGATCGGCTCCAAATGGGCGCGGATCTCTTGGGGATACTCCCCCTGCTTGCGCTCGTTGAGCATCCACGCATAGAAAGAACTTTTCCGGATATCGACCGCTGTCCGTCCTTGTTTCAGCGCCGAAAGTTCATGGTCGAATTCACCGTAGGCATCGGCGAGAGACTCCCCCAGCGAAAGATCGAACTGCACAAATTTATTATTGATGTCGCGCGCCTTTTCCAGATACTCGCGCCATAATTTTTCGTAGTAATCACAACCCTTTACGTCGCCACAATCTTTCGACGCCTTGAGCCAGCGGGTAAGGGCGCTCTTTTCCGGATCGGTTTCGACGCGCCGCTTGAGGCCATCCATTATTTGGAGCGATAAGGTGTTATGGATAAGAGCCAACTCGGCTTTGTTCTCCAGAACACCGCTGGATCCTTTGAGCGCCTCGAACAGCACCTCGGAGGCGCGCTCATAACTGCGGAAACCGGCATAGGCGGTAAAACCGATGGCCACTAGCCCCACGAGAACGACCACGATGGTCAGCGAAAATTTTCCCTTCAAACGCATCCGGGCGAATGTGAGTTCGGGCAAGCGCATCGTTCTCCGAGAAACCGTGCCAACAAAATTCAGAAGTAGTGTAACGAAGCGACGATTTTTCGCAACTAAAAAATTGTTGCAAATTCGGTTTTTTCCGCTAGTATGCTCCTTCGTAACTTTCTTGAGGGAGCTATCATGGCCCGCGTCACCGTAGAAGATTGCTTGGCGAGCATCCCGAACCGGCTGGAACTCATCATCCTCGCGGCTAAACGGACCCGCCAACTCCTCGACAAGGCACAGACACTATTACCCAACACCAAGGACAACAAAGAACCGATCATCGCCCTTCGAGAGATCGCGGCCGGCAAGATCGTGCTGAAACGGGTCGAAGCAAAGCCCAAGCGTCCTCATTTCCGGCGCCGCCGCATCGGCAAATATTCCGGCGCGCAGGACTGATGTCGATATTCCCCGGCTTCAACACCAATATCCGCCACAAAAATAAAATATTTCATATTCAGACCGAGGTTCTCTCGACGGGCGACAAACATGCCATTTCCACGCTCGTTTACCTCGAGGGACGCATTTTCCATTCGGTGAAAAGCCTCCTGAAAGCGACCGAAGCACTCCATCGGGAGACCGCCGGTCTAGCGATCGTTAAACAACACAAAGAAGCGATTAAGAAACTTATCTCCAACCAACTCTCCACCGCAGATACGGCGGCAACGCCAAAGGGAACATTGACCATCGTCGATTTTCTCGAACTGTACCAAGAAAAAAAGTTTTTTTCGGCAACGGATATTAAAACAACGAACCTGCGTTCTCTCATCGCCGATCTTATGGTAGAATATCAACAATAATAGAATGTTAAAGGACTTTTAAGCTTTGTTTCGACATAAGAAAAAAAATTTGTTGACTCACATTACCATATGTGCTATGCATGACACGAAGTTTGGTGAATTACTGGATAAAAAGCGGGTGTAACATGAACTACGGCGTGAAAATCGTTGCAATGTTGGTCGTGGTCGCCTTCTTCTCGAATCTATGCGCGCAGGACAAAACGGCGGCCCCCGGCGGCGTCAACCTGAAGGTAGGCGAGAACTTCTACTTTGAAGGTAAAGTGGAACAGAAGGACGACGATCAAAAAGAGGCCTCTATGGCCGAGATCAAACGTGTTCCTTTTTATGAGACCACTTGGTTCATCGCCGTGGTGAGCATCGTCGTCATCGCCGGCGCCGGCACCGGCATCTATTTCGCCACCAAGACCGAGCCGCCGGAAGGCAATGTGCTCGTCTGGGACAGCGCAAAAAAATAATAGTGGCATCGTAAGGAGGGAATCTCATGAGAATAGTAAACGCTATCGTCCTCTTCAGCGTTGCGATGCTTGCGTTCGCGTGCGCTCAAAAAGATACCGGCAATTTCAAGATCAATCTCAAATTGCCCGAAAACATCATCAACAACTGTGCGACCGACTGGAAATACGAAGACTTCGTTGATGATTTCTGTATCGTCAAGAACGACTCGATCGAACTGACCGTTTTCTCGACCGACAAGATGAGCAATCCCTATGTGCTCGACGAGACCAAGATATTCCCGGTCACCGGCCAGACCTCGGGTGACACCGAATTCAGTCGCTCCCTGCGCACCAACCGCTATTATAAGTTCTTCGTCAAGATCACCAACGAACGTGAGAAGGTCAAACTGACCGGCGGCGTCGAGGGCATCTATTACGAGGAAACGAAGAATTTCGAGGTCAACATCTTCCTCGGCTTGGCCGGCGACTTCGTCCGCTTGGTCAGCGATCAGAACGAAAAAAGCTCGCTCGAGACCTACATACCCGAAGACGAGGGTTCATCCGGCGCCCGCGCGGCCGTTTTCAAGGATGGGCGAGTGTTCCTTGCGGGCGGCGCGGTGTTTAATTCGAACGGCGACGAGATCTTTGAAAAGAGCACCAACTTCATCAGCACGAAGGACTTGAAGGTTGAAAAAGGCCCCTCCCTGAAGGAAGCGGTCAAGGATCATGTGGTTGCCCTTCTCGACGCGACCGGCTCAAACACCGGGAAGATGGTCATCGCCTTCGGCGCTACTCAGAACGGTTATAATAATAAGGTTTACCTCTTCGATCCCGACAAGAACTCCATAGAAACCAAAGGGGGATCCTTCACGGGAGGAGCGCATGCACGCGCCCTGACCATCGGTGGAGAAGTATATATCTCCGGCGGCTGTGATGCCGGCGCCGCATCTCCGCAGGTAATAAAGATCGATAAAGCTGGAAATGCGTCGATATGGCAGACCATGAAACAGGGCCGCTGTCTTCACGGAATGGTCGATGTTTCTTATAAAGACGGCGAAGGCGTGTTGCATCCTGCGATATTGGTCTTCGGCGGCGCAAAGAAGAATATCTTCGACAGCACCAATAGAGACCTTATCGGGTACAATGGGGAATCATTCGCCGAGATCATCGACGAATCGGGGGTGGCCGACATCGCCATTGCCGGCGTCGGTTGCCAGACCTCCGGCGACCAGACCCTCTGCTTCACCCTGGCGGGACATGCCGCTACGCGCATAACATGGGACGATGCAAACAAAGGCCCGACCGCCGATGTGGTAGCCGTTGCGTCGGCAGGCTTTATTCAGTCGGCCAACGATGCGGATCTTACCCTCAGCCTGAACAACTATGTCATCCGCGGTGTCGGCGACAGCACGAAACCCAGAGAACTTGCGTGGACCCTCAACTCGTACGGCACATCCATTAAGTGTGCGTATGCCGACATGGCGCCTATCAGTTCCCCGGAAAGCTTCCCGGTACAGTATGCCGCGCTCAACTGCGGGACCGGTGATTCTGTTGCACGCTCTTACGACAAGCGCGTGGAACAACAGGTATATGTCATCGAGGTGCGCGCCGCGCCCAAAACGGGTAGCGATGGATTCGATCTGGTCGCCTCCGCCCGCGCGGGCATAACCGGCGCATCGACCGACATCAACAATCCGGGCCTGTTCCTCGACGGACCGGTCGCGGTGAATCATTTCGGTCAAGCATTCCTTTTCGGCACCCGCTATGTTTACCTCGTGAGCGGATTCTCTTACGGCACCTATTGACCCTTTTCCCGTTTTTACCTCCGCCATATCTTTTCTATTGACACGTATGTCATATTCCGTATAACTGCCTCGTTCTTTTGCATGAGGCACGATGCGCGGCTTCCATATCCATACCTTCGGCTGTCAAATGAACGAGTATGACTCCGAACGTGTTGCCGGCTTACTCGTTGCCCGCGGCTGGCACACGGTCGCCTCTCCGGAGGAAGCCGACCTGCTCATCATCAATACCTGTTCGGTGCGTGAAAAACCGCTTCAGAAGGTATTCAGTTATGCCGGTCGCTTTATTCCGGCGCGCAAGGATCGTTCTTTGCGCATATTCGTGATGGGCTGCGTCGCACAGCAACTGGGGACGGAGATGCTGGAGCGCGCCCCCTACATCGACGGTGTTTTCGGCCCCGGTCACGAATCAATGATCCCCGATGCGGCCGAAGGAAGTACTTTTCCGGTCGTTCTGAATGAGCCGACAGCATTGGCAGAACGGGAACTTTTCCCCTCCCAGTACGACACCCTTTGGAAAGGTTCATTCTCGGCGCCGGTCACCGTGATGCATGGTTGTGATAACTACTGCAGTTACTGCATCGTTCCCTATGTCCGGGGAACGGAGGTAAGTCGCAGTGCTGATGAGATATTGCGAGAGATAGGCGCCCTTGCAACACGCGGCATCCGAGAGGTGACGCTCCTCGGTCAGAATGTCAATAGCTACCGTGATCCCGACAACGGTCTGGATTTTTCCGGACTACTCTATCTTGTGGCTGAACGATCAGGGCTTTCCCGTATCCGTTTCGTGACCAGCCATCCACGCGACTTCACTCGGTCACTCGCCGAAACATTTTCCCGCATACCGACGCTCATGCCCTACCTGCACCTTCCGGCACAAGCAGGCAGCGATCGTATTCTCGCTCTCATGAACCGCGGCTACACCACCGCGCAGTATCTTGAGAAGATAGCCCTCGCACGCGAAACCTGCCCCGACATATCGCTTTCGGGAGATTTCATCGTCGGCTTTCCCGGCGAGACCGCGGATGAGTTCGCGGCGACGATATCACTGATAGAAGCGGTTCGCTACGACACCCTTTTTGCCTTTGTCTATTCTCCACGGCCCGGCACAAAAGCGGCGGCATTTCCCGAAACACTAACCGAAGTCGAAAAACTTGACCGGCTCAACCATCTTCTTACTATGCAGCGGATGATTATGGGGAAGACCCGAAAGCGATTCCTCGGCAGGAACGTCACGGTTCTCGTCGAATCGCCCAGCCCACGGGGGGACACCGTCATGGGACGCAGTGAACATAACCAGATAGTCCATATCGCCGGCGCCGGTCAGACCGACATCGGCTCGTTCGTGCCGGTGCGCGTCACCGAGATCCTTGAGAACACCCTGAGAGGTATCCGTATATGAAAAAGTATATTGCCATGCGGGCCGTCGGCTTGACGATCGATGCCGAACTTAAATTCCCCTTGCTCATGCTGAAAAACGATCTTACCGGCCGAGTATTCCCCCTATCGCTTGACGCCGCGGAAAAGAATTTTCTGCTGAACACCCTGATAAACCGCTGCAATCTCCATGCCGGACTTCTCAAACGGCTTCTCGAACAATGTCACCTGCGTATCACCCGGATAGTACTTGAAGAGAACGTATCCGGCGAATTGACCGTTCAGGCGGTTCTCCGCGCGCATCGTCGCGTCGAAACGGTTTATCTCTCTCCGAAAGAGGGGGTTCTGCTGGCCATGGAATTCAATGTGCCGGTACAGGTCGCCGAGTATCTCCTTGAACAACCGAAATACTACCGGCGACCGCTGCCTCCCGAAATGAAGGAACGACCCGCCGACGCGGTGGTTGCCGATCCTTGGTTCTCCGAGGAGGAAATGCTCCCCGCCGAAAAAGAAGAGACCCTTCAGTGACGACATGATACAAATACGGCGGCAGGCATCACCTCATGATTTCGTTATCGATATCGCGCCGTTGGTCGATGTGCTTTTTACCCTTCTCATCTTCTTCTCTCTTACCAGTTCCTTCCTCCACGAATCGGGCATCAAGATAAACCTCCCCGAGGCAAGCGCCAGCGGTACCGTCGAAAATGTCCGCCGTCTTGAGGTCGTCATCCCCGCCGAAGGCCCCCTGCGGGTGAACGATGTCGCGACCGACCCCGGAATGCTTAAGGAACTCCTCGGAAAAATTGACACTGCCGAGCGCGAAGGCTATGTTGTTATCGTGAAAGGGGACACCGCCGCATCACACGGGAAAGTAACGACGGTACTCGATACGGTGAAAGGGATGGGGTTTAAGAACATCGCCATTGCGACCCGGAGCAAGCATTGAATCGTTGGTATCTCACGATCCTTATAGCCTTGTTCACCGTGATCACCGGATTGGTTGCCGCTGATATTTACCGCATACGGAGCGAAATATCACGAAATCGGGATGTCCTCGACCGCTTAGCCGCCGAGCATATCGCCTCGGAGCGGCGCATGCAAGAACTGGAGGAGCGGATCGAACGTCTGAAAAATGGCCGGCGCGCGGTCGAGACCATAGCGCTTACGAAATACCGCATGCTCCGGCCCGATCAGTACATACTCCATGATACGGCTGATTAGGTCCCTTCCCTTCCTCTATACGATGCCGCTGGGCTTCGTCTGGCTGTCATATTATTTTCGCCAGTCGCTTTCGGCGCAGATCATCATCTGGGGCCTATTCGCCGCCCTTCAGTGCTATTTCTTCCTTGTCGAGAAAATAGCGCTCGCGATCCCCTCTTTTCTCCCCGTAATGATCTATATCGTCGATTTCATCATCTGGGGGAATAGCTCTCCGCTTATCTCGATCCTCTTCATAGCGCTCCCCATCGTCTTAGCGCGCCGCCCCGCACATTATCCGTGGTACGCGGTGCTTGCACTGCTTTCGCTGATCATTCCCGGCAGATTCGATGATGCACGCCAATTCACCCTCTATGTGCTTTTCATCATTGCTACCGCTCTGGTGTATTTCTTCAGCCGCGAGGACCTGCTGCGCCGTATATTCGGAGAGAATGAACGGACTGTGGTCAAGCGGGACCGGGAGGGAGCCCGCCACGCCGTCGAAGATCCGCACCTAGCTCTTCTCAAATACATTGAACGAATGCGCGTCTGGAACAAGGTCCCGATCGCCGTCAGGGTGGTCGAGTTGCGCGAAGAAGAGGGCTTCATCGTCGGCACGAACAACCTTTTCCGACTTACCGGGCTCCTCCTTCTCGCCATCAAGAACCGTTGCACCATACCGTGCAATTCGCTTCTCGAAGAAAAAGAGCATCTGCCGCTCCTTCCCGAATACAATAAACGGGTCTATTTTCCGGTGGGTCTGTTCGAAAGCGACCCTGCACTCTCAACGCCCGAGTATGTCGTAGTGATCGACGCCTTTTACGAAGGCGATAAACAGGTGCTGGTCGACACCCTTCTGCCGCTTCGTGATGATGTGATCGAATTACTCCGCATGGCGGCCACCTTCGAACGGATACTGACCGAACGTAAACGGCAGGAGAAACTGTTCCGCGGCGCCCGCGAGATGCTCGATTCCTTCAGCCGCGAACGGCTCTTCAACTCTTCGGCGTGGTCGGTGCTCAATTTCGTGCCCGACGCCGCGACGGTGCTCATCACCGAATACCGTGACGGCGAACACAAGGGGAGCGTCTATCGAATGCACGAGGAGAACGGCGAACCGCTCTCGCTGGAGAAGATCGCCCCGATAACGGCCGACGAGATACACGACGCCGGATCGATACAGGCGATGATGATCGAGGGCAAGGTCGGCAAGATGAGCGAGATACGCGACATCGACAAGCGGCGCGACAAGAACCAGCTCTTCTCCGAACCGCAGTTCGCCGACCTCAACCGTCACTCGCAGATGCTCACGTTCCTCCTTCAACATAAGGATGCACCCCAAGGGACCATATCGGTCTTCCTCGACTCCGACCGCGCGGTCGAACCGCAGACCAAAAGCGACCTTTCGCTTCTTTCGCGCATCCTTTCGTCGGCGCTCAACAACATCGAGATGTACGAAACGGTGCAGAATCTGTCGAACATCGACGGACTCACCGGCCTCTACAACCGCCGCTACCTGCAGGAACGGATCACGAACATGACCAGCGAAGCGTCGCGTTCCGGGATGCCGCTGGCGGTCATCATGCTCGACATCGACCATTTCAAGAAGGTCAACGACCGCTACGGCCACAAAGCAGGCGACGATGTGATACGGTTCCTTTCCCGCGTGGTGAAGAACTCCATCCGCAAGGTCGATGTCGCGGCGCGCTACGGCGGCGAGGAATTCTTCATCCTTCTGCACAACACCACCCACGACGGCGCGCTGAAAGTTGCCGAGAAGATCCGAGAGATCGTGCAATGCTCCGTCATACCGGCCGACGGCAACCAACTGAACATCACCTCCAGCTTCGGCGTATCTTCGTTCCCCGATCTGGCCCAGAACGCCGGGGATCTGGTCAAATCGGCCGACGACGCCCTCTACGAATCGAAAGAGACCGGCCGCAACCGCGTCACGCTGTACGCCCCGAAACCTTCGTAACGGAGGGATGGCATGAAGATACTCGTCACCGGCACCGCCGGGTTCATCGGCTTCCACACCGCCCTGCGGCTGATCGCGCGCGCCGATGAGGTGGTGGGACTCGACAGCGTCAACGACTACTACGATGTCAACCTGAAATATGGTCGTCTCGCCGAATGCGGCATCGCGCGCGAGGCGGTGAAACACGGACAACCGGTGCAGAGCGCGAAGTTCCCGAACTACCGCTTCATCCAGTTGAAGGTGGAGGAACGCGACGCGTTGACCGATCTGTTCAAGCGCGAGAAGTTCGACGCCGTCTGCCATCTCGCGGCGCAGGCGGGTGTCCGCTATTCGCTGGAGAACCCGCACGCCTACATCGACGCCAACATCGTCGGCTTCATGAACATCCTCGAGAACTGCCGCCACCATCCGGTGCGCCATCTGGCCTATGCGTCGAGCTCGAGCGTCTACGGCATGAATGAGAACCTTCCCTTCTCGACATCCCACTCGGTCGATCATCCGGTGAGCCTCTACGCCGCATCGAAAAAAGCGAACGAACTGATGGCCCACACCTACAGCCACCTCTATAAACTCCCGACCACCGGCCTGCGCTTCTTCACCGTCTACGGCCCGTGGGGACGCCCCGACATGGCGCTGTTCCTCTACACCGACGCGATACTGGCGGGCCGCCCGATCGATGTCTTCAACTACGGCAACATGCAGCGCGACTTCACCTATGTCGACGATATCGTCGAAGGTGTGGTGCGCGTCATCGATCACCCACCGGCGGGCGATCCGTCATGGGATGCCAAGAACCCCGATCCGGCCACTTCGCGCGCTCCCTACCACATCTACAACATCGGCAACAACAGCCCGGTGAAGCTCACCGACTTCATCGACGCGATAGAGTCGGCCATCGGGAAAAAGGCGACCCGCAATCTCCTGCCGCTCCAGCCGGGCGATGTCCCCGCCACCTGCGCCGATGTCGCCGATCTGACCCGCGATCTGGGCTACAAACCGGCGACCGATATCGCGACCGGCATCGGGCGCTTCATCGCGTGGTACCGCGCCTACTACGGCCGTTAAGAATGCTCACCCGCGCCGAGAAAAGCTGGATCCTCTATGATGTCGGCAACTCGGCCTACTCGCTGATCGTGGTCACCGCGATACTCCCCATCTATTTCAAAGCGACCGTCGCCCCCGACCTCGCGCCGGCCGATTCGACCGCCTACTGGGGCTACGCCAACGGACTGGCGGCGCTCATACTCGCCCTCATCTCGCCGCTCATCGGAACGCTTGCCGATTGTGCCGGAATGAAGAAACGACTCTTCGCCCTGTTCTTCGCCGTCGGCGTCGCCACCACCGCGCTCCTTGCCCTGCCCGGCCCGGGCGGCTGGCTGGTCTGCCTGTTGCTCTTCGTCATATCGCGCATCGGCTGGGGCGGCTCGTCGCTGTTCTACGACTCGTTCCTCTGCGATGTGTCGCCGCACGATCGGATGCACGATGTCTCGTCGCGCGGCTATGCCTACGGCTACATCGGATCGACGCTTCCCTTCGTCGCGATACTGGCGTGGGTATTCCTTTCGGCCGCCGACGGCATCCCCGCCCCCATCGCGCAGGCATCGTTCGTACTTTCCGCGCTCTGGTGGGCGCTTTTCACCCTCCCGATGCTCCGTCATGTCGAACAGCGGCACGCCCGGCCCGCCGGCCCGCATCCCCTGCGCGACAGCCTGCGGCAACTCGTCCGGACGATGCGCGAAGCGGCGCTTCACCGGAACGCGTTCCTGTTCCTGCTCGCCTATTTTTTCTACATCGACGGCGTGGATACCGTCATCGCGATGGCGGCCGCCTACGGAATCGACGCGGGACTCGGCGCCGCGACGCTCGCCGGGGCGATACTGATGATCCAGATCGTCGCCTTTCCCTGCGCCCTCCTCTACGGCCGTTACGCCGCGCGCCATGCGGCCCGGCCGCTCATCTTCCTCGCGATAGCGGTCTATCTGCTCATCACCCTCATCGCCTTTTTCCTTCCCGATGTGACCGATGCCGAGCTGCGCGCCGGACTGTTCTGGCTCCTTTCCTTCCTCGTCGCAACCTCGATGGGCGGCATACAGGCGCTCAGCCGTTCGCTCTTCGCGCGGCTCATCCCGCCCGATCGCTCCGCCGAGTTCTTCGGACTCTACAACATCATGGGGCGGCTCGCCGCCATCCTAGGCCCGTTCCTCATGGGACTGGTCGGGAGCCTTGCGGGACATTCGCGCTGGGGGACCATACCGCTCGCGCTCCTGTTCATCGCCGGCGCGCTCCTGCTCCGGCTGATCAAAGAGCCCGTATCGATCACCAACGAGATGTCAGCATAAGGAGAGAACCATGACCCGTAGCCTTTTCCTTCTTTGTCTCGCCGCGCTCTTTTTCAGCGTTGCCTGCGAAAGCGCGCCGGTCCGTCGCCACACCCACGAACGACTCCATTCGACGCTCTACCTTCAGCGAAGCGCCGAATATCAGGCAACCTGCCTGCAAACCTACCGCACCGCTACCGATAGGCTGGAAGCGGCTCTTAAGGATCCTGCCTGGACCGCGGAGACGGCACAGACGGGCGATATCGCGGCGCTCCCGCCCGCCGTGATACTCGATATCGACGAAACGGTGCTCGACAATGCACCCTATTACGGACAGGTGGTCCGCAAGGACGAGGATTTCGACCTTAAGCAGTGGAACCGCTGGGTGGTCCGCGCCGAGGCGGAACTCATCGCCGGCGCGGGCGAATTCATCGCCGCCGCTCAGAAGGCGGGGGTGGCGGTCTATCTGGTCACCAACCGCGACGCCCGTTTTGAAGCCTTCACCCGCCTCAACCTGCAACGGCGGGGCATCTCGCTTGATCCCCAGACCGACACCCTGCTTATGCTCCGGGAACGCCCCGAGTGGAAGGCTGACAAGCGGACCCGGCGGGCCTTCATCGCGCAGACCCACCGCATCCTGATGCTCGTCGGAGACAACCTCAATGATTTCACCTCGATCGAAGGACTCGACGAAGCGGCGCGAAAACAGGTGGTCACTGCGGCCGCCGCGCAGTGGAGCTCCCGCTGGTTTGCCATTCCCAACCCGGGGTACGGTAACTGGATCGACGATATCACGGGCGATGCCCGTACCGATGAGGACATCCTGAACCGCAAATACGCCGCCATCCGCGCCTCGACCGAAATAAGCGATGAACAGATGCGGGAACTCATGAACGCTGCCCCCTCCGGATACCCGGTACAGGTGATTGTCGATACCCTCACGATCCCGACGAGAACGGATGTCGCCCCCGCCGCTCAGAGCGAAGAGGCTCCCGCAGTACCTCAACAAAAAGAATCCGCCCCTCCCGAAACGCCGCCTATTGCCCCAACGGCCAACTAGACGCCGCCGTTCTCTTTTTTATCTTCGCCCCCGCTGTTTTCTCTTGATTTTTCGTCATTTCGGTGATTTAATGTGCCTCCGGTGGACGAGACGGTTTGAGGACATGGCCAACGTTACGATAGAAAAAACACCAAAGAACCGATATGGACGGAGGTTTTCATGACGACCGGTTTTAGAATGTTTATCGCTGTCTTTATTTTCGCCCTTCCCCTCATGACCGCTTGGGGCGCCGAAGGGACACCCATCGGCGGTGAACCCTACGAAAGGTGGGAAGACGGCGGCAACGATTTCTTCGTTATGTTCAACTCGCTCATCGACGATCAGGTGACGCTGTCCGGCGAAACTACCAATCGTCAGGCCGACACCTGCATTCTTGAGAGCTCGTTCACGCTCAACGGGATACATTCACCCGACGACGCGATCGTATCGAAAGCATATCTCGTTTGGATGGGCGCGGTCGACCCGGCCAGTTTTGAGGCCCCCACCGACAACGCGGTCCATTTGAAATTTGTGCGCGCCGACGAGAAATACACCTACGAAACCGATGTCATCGCAGGCGACACGGCAAAAAATCTTCTCGACACATCCAACCCGTTTGAATTCCAAAGCGTCAAGTTCAACACCGATGTCACCACCGGTTGTAGCGAGAGCAACGCCGGACAATCGGGCACCGGGGATGTCGCCTATTTCACCTACCGCAAGGACATCAGCGACTTCTTCAAAAAAATATACGACGACAATCTCGCCTCCACCGAAACGGTCCTCAAGGACGGCGAGGCGCTTTACGGCACCTATACCGTTAGCGGCCTTGACTGTACCAACCACGACAACTATAAATGCCGCACGACGATGGTGTCGAACTGGTCGATCTTTTTCGTCTACAAATCGGGAAAGACCCGTTCGAAGAAGATATATCTCTATCCCGGGTTCGCCTACGCGCAGGGAGAGACCTCGGTAGCCAACGTGTCGGGCTTCGATCTGCCGAAAAATCCCGTTCTGCGGCTTACCACGATGATCGCCGAGGGCGATCCGGCCCTCGTGAAACCGCAGTTGCCGCCGGAACTCATCTACATCAAGGGCGCCGACGCGACCAGCACCTACAACCTCACCAACACCTGCAATCCGCTGGTGGATATGAGCTATGAGATATACAATTCGAACTCATCCATCTACGGGTGGGATCCCGATGATGAGCAGATATTCTGTGTCAGCGGCGGTATCGAGGGACAATACTACGGCATCGACGCCGACACCTTCCTGCTCGACTCCGAAGACGATGTCAATCTGCAGGAGCACCTCAAGCTCGGCGGCACCGGACTGGATGTCACCCTCTCGGTCAATCAGGATGCCATCCTCATGAACTATCTGATCCTTTCTGTCGACACCAAAGCGCCCGCCTTCGATATCCCGCCCGAAGCGATCGACTGGCCCGAGGATCGCGAAAAACACTACTGCTCCTGCCGCAATTCGGAAGACGACCCGAACGCGTGGTGCCAAGATCGCCCGATGTATTATCTCGTCAAGGTCCAGAACTGGGGCGCCAACATAGCGAACAATGTCACCGTGGTCGATGAGCTCTCCCCGTTGGTCGATTATATCCCCGGGACGACCGAGATCGCCACTACCTTCAAAGACAATGGCAGAGGCGACGGCACCGACTGGACAAAGATCGAAGACAAGCAGGGTACCGGCAACGCCGCGTTCCCCCTTTCCGGTGAAGGCTACAAGGTCGCCGACACGATGGACACCTGCAATCAGGCGACGTGGACCTGCACCGACACCCGCATGCTCCGCTTCAAGGTGAAACCGAAGCCCGGTATCTCCAAGACCGCCGTCATTCCCAATCTCGCCATCATCAAGGAGGCGGGCAGTGCGGAATCGGCATGGTACAAGAGCAACAGGAACTTCGAGCTCAAACTGCGCAAGGGAACCTGCGTCGAAGTAGCGACCTGCGAAGAACCGAAACAGGTGGATTGCGGCGGTATCGCCGTTAATCATGAGTGCGACGTCGATGCCGACTGCAATAAGGACGGCAAACAGGGATATGTCTGCGATAACGAAACCGATACGCAGTACACCGAGAATGAATTCACCTGCAAGCCAGACGAGAAAATTACCTGCAACAACGCGAAGGTCTCTTTCGACATCGCCATCAACTCGCCCGATAGTGAAGGGACCCGGATCATCGTCCCCGCCCCCACCGACGACCTTGTCCTCGGCCAGTTCATGATAAACGCCGAGAACTGCTTGCAGACGAAATTCTACGGGTTCGTCTCTCTCCGTCTCAAACTGGAAAAGGACGACAACAATATCACCCTTAAAGACATCGAACTTATCCACGATAAGGACGGTTCCGGCACCGCCGATCCCGGTGAAGAGGTCGTCGCGCTAACCCCGGAACTCGACAGCACCGGCGTCTATTTCAATCTTGCGGACGACAAGAATCGTTTTGCCGGCAATGAAAAACACTTCTTCATCATCCGCGCCGATGTGGGATACCTTTCCACCGAGATCAAAGGCGGCGCGTGGTTCCACTTCATGATCGAGAACAAGGACAGTTTCACCTTCGAGGACGCCGGCACCCCAAAGCCGGACGGGAACCCGATCACCTTCGCCGACTTCCTGATCGAACCCACTTCCGACTATTTTATCGTCACCAAGGGCGCCAACGATCCCGCGGTACCCGCGCCGAGCGAACTCAACCAAGACATCCCGGTGCTGCAGCTCCGCACCAAAGCGCTCGACGAATCGAACCGCATCCGCCGCATCATCGTCAGCATCCCCTCCAGCGGCGACTACATCCGTTTCGGCAAGAACGGTATCCGTTCGGTATCACTCTACCGCGATACCGACGGCAATGGTCAACTTGACCCGAATATAGCCGACGAAAAAACACCGATAGCCAAGATATCCTCCTTCGAGGACGACGGCGAGGCGATATTCGAAGGCGACACGCTTGAAAGCGTGCTGGATTTCGACGCGGGCGAAGAGATGTTCCTGATCGTCAAGGCCGATCTGACCAAACTCGGCGACACGGCGAAAGCGAAGATCGAGATCAAGAAAGGCGGCGTAATGATCCAGAACGCGACGGTGAAGGTAGAAGGTCTTCCGGTCGCCTCCAAGGAATTCTATGCCTCGGACGTGCCCGAGACCGACAGCGATGTGGTCACCAAGGATCCCGACCCGTGCGACTGTTCGATGATAGCCGGCAGCGCTGACATCGACCTGAGCCTTGCCGTCCTGCTTTTGAGCGCCATGGCCTTCATCTTTGCGCGCCGTCCGCGCCGTGAGTCATAGCCGAAAAGCAAAAGAACAGACGCTCCCGGGAAAATGAAAATTCTCTTTGACAACTTCAAAAACGCCGCTATGATGGTACCCACGTGTTGACGCGAGTCTTACAACTTTTTTCGAGGTGGTTCCCATGAACGGTCTTCGTAGCGCATTCTATCTGCTCTTGGCGTTCCTGCCGCTCTTGGCGGGGGCGAAGGAGATCGGCCCCAATGTCGCGACCTATCGCGGACAGGAGCTGAAGTGGGAAGATGGCGCGTACAGTTACCACGTCATGTTCAAATCGCTTCTCGCCAACCTGAACACCGCCGGCGAAAACAACAATCCTCAGGCCGATGCCTGTCTCGATTCCAGCGCCTATACCCTCAATATGTTGCAGGTGCCGATAGACGCGCAGGTCGAAAAGGCATTTATCGTCTGGACCGGCGCCCAGCCGACCGCCAAGATGAACGAACTTACCGACAACACTATACGGCTCGATTTCACCCACGAGACCGAATCGGCCATGAATACCGGCATCGATGTGGTCGGCAAGCAATCGCGCCTGAGCGATTCGCAGGACTTCGAGTTCGAAGCGGTCATAGAGGATGAGACCGAACCGGCCCGCGGCTATTTCACCTACCGCGTCGATGTGACCGATTTCTTCAGACAGATACAGGAAACGGGCCGCTCGCTCGAGATATCCAACGGCACCGTGGACGGCATGTCGCTGTACGGCATCTATTCGGTGTCGGGACTCGACTGTACCGCCGACGCCGCCTATCTCGACAATTCGACCATGGTTTCGAGTTGGTCGATCATCGTGGTCTATGTGTCGGAGGAGGTGACCCCCAAGAAACTGTACATATATGACGGTTTCTACGGGTACAAACATATGAATTCTATCATCGACATAACCGGCTTCGAGTTTCCCGACAAGCCGGCGATACGATTGACCTTCAATGTCAACGAGGGCGACCCCGGGCTGGTGAACAACGGGGCGTCCGGCAGTGACATATCTGAATCGCTGCAGATAATGGGTGACGGCAACGCATTCGAACAACTTTTCAACTCCTGCAACTTCCTCGCACAAGACAATACTACGGGGCAACCGTTCCTCTACACCGAGATCTTCAACTCGATATCCTCCGAATATGCCTTCGACCCGACCTCCGGCGAGAGTTGCGTTGGCGGCACCCCCCCGAACATCGACTCCTCAACGATGGAATATGCCATCGATGTCGATACGTTTTTCATTGACGGCGCCGAAGAATTGTGGGCAAACCATTTTTTCAAAGGCGGATCGAAAATATCCCTCAAGATCGGGGCGAATCAGGATTGGATACTCACCAACTTTCTTATCATGAGCCACGACACTCGCGCCGGCAACTACGACATTCCGCCGCACGTCGATCAGTCGGCGAACGAACCGGAAAAGGGATATTGCGGCTGCGCTCAAGAGCCAAACGGCGTTTGTTTCGATCAGGAATTCATTTACGTAATCAAGATCCAGAACTGGGGCGATGATCTGGTAAGCGGAGTCAAAGTGCAGGATGTACTTCCTTCGCTCGTGGAGTATGTGCCCGGAACCACTCAACTCGCCACGCAGATAACCGAGGAGAAACCGGGAGTGTGGATCGGGACCGATTGGGCGATGGTCCCCGACGGCCCGGGCGGTGAATTCCCGCTTGCACAGCCCTATCAGGTGGCGGAACAGATGAATTACTGCGAAAGCTCCGCCGAGCAGTGCGCCGGCGATCATGACCGTCGCATGATCCGTTTCAAGGTGAAACCGAAACCGGGCCTTCCCAAGAACTCCGTCATACAGAACACCGCCCTCATATCCGATCCGGCGACCACCTCGAAGCCCTATAAGACCAACACTTCGGTGCCCTTGAAACTGCACAACGGCAGTTGCCTTCCTTCGGCGACCTGCGAACAGATGAACATGGACAAATGCGGCGGTCCGTGGAAAACCGACAACGTGGTCCCGGATAGCGACACCCAGCCCGACGCCGACACCGGCACGCCCGCCTGCGAAACCTCCGGCGTTAAGATCGAGTATGCGCGCGGCAAGAACAGTCCCACCGGCGAGATCATCATACCGAGCCCCAGCACCGGTCTCACGCTCGGGCAATTCACCGTTATCGGGAAAACGAACAACGATACCGCGTGTACCTTCAACTTGAACAAGGTCAAAATAAAGTTCGAGAAGGAATCCTCCTCCACTCTGACGAATCTGAAACTCGTGCTGGATGCGAACACCAACGGCAAATACGAGACCAGCGAAACGATCGTGGCCGAAACGCCGAATGTTGACGCCAATTACGCGATGTTCGATGTTCCCTCCACCTCACGCGCTTTCGAAGAGAACAAACTGCACTACTTCATCGTGGTCGCCGACGCGCTGGCTTCCGGTTCTTCGATACAGCCGAATACCACCTTCCAAGCGATCGTCGAAGGCCCCGACACCTTCGTTATCTCCGATAAGGCGGGCGACGCCGCCATCACCTCGACCGGCGCGGTGGAATTCGCGCAGTATATGTTCGAACCCGACGGCGAATCGTTCATCGTCACGCGCGGTGATAATGACCCGGCCGTACCGTCGAAGATAGAAGAGGTCAACTCGTACCGCGAAGTGCTTCAGCTTCGCACCAAGGCGAAAGGGCGCGACAATTCGCTCAACTCCCTCACCGTCCGCGTCACAAGCGGCTATGTCCTCTTCGGCGAGGGCCTCGTGAAGGTCGCCGTCGTACATGACGCGAACGGCAACGGCATCGCCGATGCCGGCGAGACGGTACTGGCCGAAGGGACCGGCGAAAAGGGCACCGACGAGTATGTCCTTACCCTGAAATCCCCGCTGACCTACGCCGCCGATGAGGAGAAGTTCCTCGTGATCAAGGCCGATTTCGACCTTTCGGGCGAAGAAAAAGGCCGCATTCAGATCAAGAAAGCAACGGTCAAGAACAATGTGCAGATATACTCGCTGCCGATCGACTCGAAAGAATACACGCTCCAATGTGACCCGAACGACCCGGTCTGTCAGGAAGAAGAACCGGTCGAAGGCTGTCAGTGCGCGTTGGTCGAATCCAACAACGGCGGCATCGCCTCGCTTCTGTTCATGCTGATGATGGGCGGGATGCTTCTTTTCGTGAGCCGCCGGGTCTACGGCGACAAGTAATTTTCGGTTGACTTTCCTGTCCCCCTCCACTATAACTTGCAAAGGTTCTTACTTATGTGAGGAGATCTTTCATGAAGCATCTATTTCGCATCTTTGCTTTTTTCGCGTTGTTGATCGGCACCGTCGGCCTGATGGCCGGCGAATACGGCGGGTCGCCCATAGGTCCCGGCGTTTCCGAGCGCAACGGTGTTAAACTTCAGTGGGAAGAAGGCTCTCACGATTATTTCACGATGTTCAAGACCCTTCTCTGGAACCCCGATCCCGCCAACGACAACGGCGGACAGAACCCTTCGGCCGATAAATGCCTGACCGAAAGCACTTTTGTGGTCAATCCCGGCGATATGCCCGAGGACGCGTATGTCGAGGCCGCTTACTTGATCTGGGCGAGCGCCATCGACCCCAGCAGTATATTCGGCAACGCCGACAGCACCGTCACCCTTGCCTACACGCAAGCGGACGGCTATGCCAGCGAGACACGCGAGATATCGGTAACGGGACATTCCGCCACAGATAAGATCAATCAGGATTTTGAATTCCAAGGAATATACTTCCCGGCGGACGGACAATATCCTGATAACGGCTATTTCACCTATCGCGCCGATGTGACCGATTTTTTCACTACGGTCCACACCCAAGCGCGCGATGCGGGCGCTCCTTCGGACGGCGCCGCGCTGATCGGCAACTATACCCTTTCCAACATGGCCTGTAGCGAAGATCAATATTATGCCACGAACGCCTACAATACCAGCAACTCGATCATGGTGGGCGGCTGGACCATTATCCTGATCTATCGCTCGGAAAGTATCACCCCCAAGAAAATATACATATACCACGGTTTCGACCTGTATCAGGACCAAGAGCTCGAATTGACGGTCAATGGTTTCGAATTCCCGGACAAGCCGGTGATCCGCATCTCGTTGATGGCCCACGAGGGCGATCCGGGCTGGGCCTATAGCGGATTCAAGCCGGAGGGTCTGCAGGTAAAAGGGCAGAGTTCCGTCCAGTGGGCGCCGCTTTTCGACGTATGTAATCCCCTCAAGGACAAAGATTCCGACGGTATGGCGTTCACCTATACCGAAATGTACAACTGCATCTCGAGTTTCTATCGCTGGGACGCGACCGAACCAACGTGTATCGGGGGAAGTCCCGATAATTTCGATCTTACCAAGCTCGAATACTCGATGGATGTCGATACGATGTTGCTCAATGCCGAATTCTTCCCCTTCTCCGACCACTTCAAAAAAGATGACACCTCCTTCATGCTCAAGATCGGCGCGAACGGCGACATGATATTCACCAACCTGCTGGTTCTCAGCGTCGATACCCGCGCTTCGAAATACGACATCCCGGTCAACCCGAACACCCCCAACGGCCGCGAAAAACATTACTGTTCCTGTTCGACGGTCGAGGACTCGATCTGTTTCGACCGCCCGTACTATTACACCATCAAGGTACAGAACTGGGGCGACGAGTACGGCGAAGAGGTCACTGTAGAGGACCAGCTGCCGCCTCAGGTCGATTATGTCGCGGGATCGACCGAGATCGCGCGCGCCTTCGACGCGAACGGCAACGGTACCGACTGGACACCGGTCCCCGACGGCGCGGGCGGAACGTTCCCCTTTACGACCGCCGGCAAGATCGCCGATGTCATCGGCTACTGCGACCCGGTCACCAAAGAATGCACCGACACGATCTTGGTCCGCTTCAAGGTCATGCCCAAGAACGGCCTGCCGAAGAATACCATCATCGAGAACACGGCCATTATAAACGATTCGACCAATCTTCCCTACCGCTCCAACACGACCGTGCCGCTACGCCTCCGTTCGGGCAACTGTCCCTCGGCCGCCGAGTGCCCCGAGCCCTCCAAAGCCCTCTGCGGCGGCGAAGGCCAGAACGCCGCGGAATGTCAGACCAACGAAGAATGCGGCGCCGGGAAGAAATGCGACAACGGTAAATGCGTCATCGACAGCGAACAGTTCGCCAAGGATTCGGTCGTCGAATTCGCCCTAGGCAAGAATTCTCCCTCGAACGGTTCGACCATTTTCATCCCCAATCCGACCAATGGTCTGGTGGTCGGACAATTCACCCTGAAAGCGACATCGGGTGAAGGGACCACGAAGGTTTTCAGTTTCGACGACCTCAAGGTGAAATTCGCCATCGACAATCAATTGGTCAATCTGAGTGCCTTCAAACTGGTTCGCGACCTCAACGGGAACGGGCTACGCGACGCCGATGACATCGAACTGGCAAGCGCGACCGCCCTGAACGCAAAATATGCCGATTTCATCATACCGACCGCTTCGCGCGCGCTGGTGGTCAATCAACTCCACTATTTTCTCGTGATCGCCGATGCGGCCTTCCAGAGCGGACAACCGATACCAAACAACAGCACCTTCAACGCCGCCATTGAGAATAAGGATGCGCTGCACATCAGCGACGCCGGCACCGTGACGGTGAAGGACGGCAACGTACAGTTCGCCGACTTCGCGTTTGATCCATCCGAAAATCACTTCATCTTCACCAAAGGACCGCATGATCCCGCCATCCCCTCCGCCGAAGAGATGAAAAAGACAATCCCGCTCCTTCACCTCCGCACCGCTTCACCCGGACAAGCGAACACCATCGAAGAGATACAGGTCAAAACGGCGACCGGCACGGTGCGTTACGGAGAAGGGATCGATCAGGTGAGCCTGTGGCAGGACACCGACAACGACGGCACTCCCGACCAAATGATTGCCAACATGCCGACCTATGAACCGGGCGATTCCACGATACGCTTCGCGATCCCGAGCGGGCTATCGCTTGCCGCCGATGAAACCAAGTATCTGATGATAATCGGGAAACTATCTTTGGCAGGAACGGCGAAAGCCGCCATCGAGATCCCCACCAACGGCGTTAAACTGGGGACGACCACCCTGATCGCCGAACTGCCGGTGCGTTCCCGCGAATTTTCGCTCGCCTGCGACCCGGTCGACACGACCTGCAACGGCACCAGCGGCAACGACGATGATGAAGATCCGACCGAAGAAGATACCGGCTGCGGCTGTTCAACGGTCGGCGATACCACTACTGCGTCGAGCGCCCTTTTCCTGCTCCTGCCGGCCCTTTTCCTCCTCCTCCGCAGAAAGATTTCCCGCTCCTGAAAATTTCCGTTTGACTTTTTCTTACAACCTTTCTAGAATGCCCCGAGAGGTTAGGATCACACACTGTCCTTTTACGGAGGTAACCATGAGGCATGCCGTGTTCATCATCGCGCTCTGCGCGCTCATCCTGCCGTTGACGCTCGCGGCCCAGTTGGGCCCCGATGTGGCGACCTACAAAGGGGAACCCCTTAAATGGGAAGAGGGCTCCCGCGATTTCTTCGTCATGTGGAAATCACTGGTCCAGCGCACCGACGGATCGATCGATACCGGACCAACAAACCCGCAGGCCGATTCCTGCATCGATCCGAACGTCGGCAGCACCTATACCCTGCAAAATGGATCGATCCCGCTTAACGCCACGGTCGAACGGGCCTTCCTTATCTGGATGGCGGTCGTCGATCCGACCCAGCTCAACGCGCCGACCGACAACAGCGTCACCCTTTCGTTCCAGCATTCGGTGGACAGCACCGTATCGCTTTCACAGGAGGTGACCGCCAGCTACGCCGGAACGCTCTCCACGGTATCGGCCAAAGATTTCGAGTTTGAAGGGATACTAACCACCGACCCGAGCGGCGGACAGGACGGCATCTTCACCTACCGCGTTGAGGTGACCGACTTCTTTTCGCAGATACACGCCAAGGCCAACGAAGCCGGCATCACCGATCCCGGCGCCGCCCTGTTCGGCGATTACAATGTCAAAGGGGTCACCTGTTCGGCCGCCGAAGCATACAAGACCTCCAGCGGCCTTATGGCCGGTTGGACCTTGGTCTTCGTCTACACCTCGGAAAGCGTCAAGGCGAAAAAGATATACATGTACAACGGCCTGCAGGCGTACCGCTTCACCTCGGGCGACATACAGGTATCGGGCTTCCAGTTGCCCAACGAGGCCGAGATAAAGTTCACCCTGTTCGTCGGCGAAGGCGATCCGGGGCTCTACAGCGCGCTCGATCCCAATACCGAAGGATTGCAGATGCACGGCCCCATCGATCCCAATCAGCCGTGGCTGCCGCTGTTCGACAGCTGTAACCCCAACATGGGCAACTATGTCGAGGTCTACAACTCGATATCCTCCGTCTGGGCCTTCGGCGCACAGCAGGAGACCTGTGTGGGCAACGTCACCTCAAAGGTGCTGGAATACGCGATGGACGTCGACACCTTCCTCATCCGGGCGAAGGACGAACCGTTCGCGACCCATCTGCACAAGGACGACACATTCTTCTTCCTGAAGGTCGGCGCCAATCAGGATCAGGTCTACACCAACCTTTTGGTCCTTTCGATAGACACCAAACCGCCGTCGTTCGACATCCCGGCCGAGACCGCCTTCTCCCAGAACGGCCGCGAAAAGGATATCTGCACCTGCGCCCCGTCCAATGAGCCGGATCGCATCTGCGACGACCGTCCCTTCTACTACGTCATTAAAGTACAGAACTGGGGCGAGAATGTCGCCGACAATGTAACGGTGCAGGACACCCTGCCCCCCGAAGTTGACTATGTCGCCGGCACCACCGAGATCGCTACCTCCTTCGACGGCGTCAACGGCACCAACTGGACGGCGATCCCCGACAACGGCGGATTCCCCTTGGCGAACCCCTATGAGGTTTACCCCACGATGGGATATTGCGATCCGGTGGCCATGACCTGCCCCGACTCGGTCCTAGTCCGCTTCAAAGTCAAACCGAAAGCCGGCCTGCCGAAGAATCAGATCATTAAAAATAGCGCCTACATCAGCGATTCAACCGGTGTATCGTACCAGTCGAACACCTCGGTTCCCCTGATGGCGCGCTTCTCCAGCTCCTGCCCCCCGATCACCGAATGCCCCGAACCGCCCAAGGAACTGTGCGGCGGCTCCTGCACCGACTGCGGTCCAAGCTGCACAAAGAAAGAAGATTGCGGCGCCAATCAGGATTGCGTGGAAGGCAAGTGCGTCGATGTGCCGCCGGGAGACCTCTGCACCGGTACCTATCTCGAATATCGCGCCGGCGACATGAGCCCCTCCAACGGCACCGCCAAGATCATCGTTCCGGCCCCCTCGACCGGATTGGCTCTCGCCCAACTCGCCGTCAAAGGCACCTGCAACGACGGTAACAATAAGAGTTTCAGCCTCGACATGATCCGCGCGCGGTTCGAACTCGACACCAACGTGGTGCTCAGCAACATCCGCCTCATCAAAGACAACGACAACAGCGGCACCGAAAGCACCGGCGACGCCGTAGTGTCAACGCTGGCCTCACTCGATGCCGGGTACGGCGAATTCGCCATCGACGCCGCCCAACGGGTACTCGCCATCGGCGCCGATCATAATTTCCTCATCACGGCCGATGCGGCCTACGCCGTCGCGACGGTCCCCAGCGAAACCACCTTCAGCGCGAACATCGAAGGAAAGGCGGCGTTCATCGCGAACGACGCCGGCGGCAGCATCACCAATATCCTCGACGAGAAGGTCGAGTTCGCCACCTTCATGTTCGAGCCTTCGGAAGGCTATTTCATCTTCACCAAGGGACCCAAAGAGCCTGCTGAACCGGCCGCCAACACGCTGAATAAGGCAGCCACGGCGGTCATGCATGTCCGCACCAAATCGCTCGACGGCGACAACAAGATCCGCTCGATCAAGATCGACCGGATGGGTAGCTCGACCGTTTTCGGCGAAGGGATGGAATCGGTCAGCATCTGGGAAGATACCAATGTCGACGGTGTCGGCGATACCTTGCTGGTCACCTCGGGTACGGTCGCCGAAGCGATCGAGACCTATACTTTCGAGAATCTTGACGCGAACGCCGGGTTCCAGTTCTCCGACAAACAGGAACGCTACTATGTGATCAATGTTGCCTTCAAACTTGAGGAGGGGATGACCGCGCAGGTCCAGATACCGCGGCTCGGCGTCAAGCTGGTCGATTCGACCAAGAAGATCATTGAACTGCCGATACAGTCCCGTAGCTACCAGTGCACCGCGCCCTTCTGCGAAGGCGGCGACGGCGGCGGCGGATGTTCCTGCTCGATCGTCACCGCGAATGATGAACCGAACGGTCCGTGGGCGGGCATCGTCCTGCTGTTCGCGGCGTTGGGATTTGCGGGATTCGGTCTGCGGTCACGCCGGCGGGATCATTCCGTGTGATCTGAAGAACTCTATCTGATCGGCAAAGGTCTTCCTGAGCGGCGTGGGCTCGACCCCGAGTTCGCGCCGCGTTTTTTCACCGCACACCTTCATACGGCTCTTGAGAATGCGGAGCGATCCGCGCGTTAGGACAGGATTGCCGCCGAACAGGTGGAACATCCCCTCACTGCCGAGCGCCGCGATAGTGAGCAGCCAGTGGGGCAGTTTGAAGAGCGGCTTGCGGATGCCGCTCACCTCTTCGAGCATCGCCATCATCTCCGGTATCGAAAGGTGCCCGCCGGTCACGAGGTAATTATGCCCCGTGCGCCCCTTCTCGGCCGCCGCGAGGATCGCCTTGGCCACATCGCGCACATCGACGAAATCGAAGCCGCCGTCGGGATAGGCGGGGAGTTTCTTCGCCGCGTAATCCTGCACCATCTTCCCCATCTGCGAGGGCTTGAAGTCGTAGGGACCGACCACCCCGACGGGCGATACGATGACCACGTCGAGTCCTTTGGCCGCCTCTTCGACCACCTTGAGCGCCGCGTTGGCCTTGGTGATGCCGTATTCTATCATCGCGTGTTCGGGATTGAAGCCGTCCTCTTCGTTGACCGGGCGGTCCTTGCAGACATCGCCGATGGCCTCGATCGACGCGACATGGACCAGCCGCCGCACCCCCGCCTCGCGGCAGGCGCGCATGACATTGATGGTCCCGTCATAGTTCACTTCGTTCAGTTTCTTGTACATCCCCGGCACGATGCTGATGAGCGCCGCGCAGTGGAACACCACATCGGCCCCTTTGAACAGCGGCACGAGCGACTGGTAGTCGCAGATATCGCCGCAGACCTTCTTGACCGCGAGCCCCTTGAGCGACTCCGGTTCCTTGTTGCAATGGATCATCGCGACGACCTGATCGCCTTTTCCCTGTTCGATGAGCATCCGAATGAGCGTGTTCCCCACATGTCCTGAAGCACCGGTCACCACATACATGAGCATTCTCCGTTCTCGGTTGAGTTATATCCTTTGTATTCTGTTCCCTTAATCTTCCGGCAGGAGCACATCGCGCGGTTTGGCGCCGTCGCCGGGGCCGACGAGCCCTTCGGCCTCCAGCTGGTCGACCAGACGCGACGCGCGGTTGTAGCCTATCTTGAACTTGCGCTGCAGCATCGACGCCGAACAGCTCCGCGTTTTCTTGAGGTATTCGATGACCTCGTCCCAAAGCGCATCCTTCTCCTCGCCGTCGACCAGCGCGTCGGCCGACTCGACGAATTCCGACGGCCGCGTCGTTATCTGGATGACATCGTCGTACAGCCCTGCGGGGCACCGTTCCTTGATGAAAGCGACCACCTTCTTGATCTCTTCGGAAGATACGAACGCGCCGTGGACGCGGACCGGTTCGGAGCTTCCCGGCGGGATGAAGAGCATGTCGCCGTTACCGAGGAGCTGTTCGGCGCCGCCGGTGTCGAGTATCGTCCGCGAATCGAGCCCCGATGCGACGCGGAAGGCGATGCGCGTCGGCAGGTTCGATTTGATGGTGCCGGTGATGACATCGCGCGTCGGCCGCTGGGTGGCGACGATGAGGTGGATGCCGGCGGCGCGCGCCTTCTGGGCGAGCCGCAGGACCGCGATCTCGACATCCTTTCCGGCGACCGTCATCAGATCGGCGAATTCGTCTATCACCACCACGATGTAGGGCATCTTCTTGAGCCCGCCGCCCTCCGGCGCTTTGAGGTTCTTGTTGACCTCGTCGACCTTTTTATTGTAACTGTCGATGTCCTTCACCAGATTGTCGGCGAGCGTCCGGTAGCGGTTCTCCATCTCCTCGACCGCCCATTTGAGCGTGAGCGCCGCTTTCTTCGGATCGGTCACCACCGGCATCAGCAGGTGCGGTATCCCCTCGTAGATGTTGAACTCGTTCATCTTGGGATCGATCATGATGAAGCGCACCTCGGCGGGGCTCATCGTATAGAGATAAGAGATGATGATGGTATTGACGCCGACCGATTTGCCCGACCCGGTCGTCCCGGCGACCAGCAGGTGCGGCATCTTCGACAGGTCGGCCACGCTCGGGATGCCGTCGACCGTCTTGCCGAGCGCTATGGGCAGCCCTTTTTCCTTGTGTTTCGCGAACTGGTCGGAGGCGAGCACGGCGCGGAGCCGGATCATCTGCCGTTCGTCGTTGGGGACCTCGACGCCGATGAACGGTTTGCCGGGGATGCGCGGGACGACGCGGACCCGCTTGCCGCCGACGATGAGGCCCAGATCGGTCTCCATCACGGCGACATTGCTCACCCGCACCCCTTCGCCGAGTTCGAGTTCGTACATCGTGACCACCGGCCCGATGACGGCGCCGTGGACGCTCACCTTGACCTTGTGCTGGGCCAGTTTCTGTTCGATGACCTTCGCTATCTTCTCGATGCGCGCCTCGCGGTCCTTCGCCTCGACCGTCCGCTCCTCTTCGATGAGCAGGTCGAGCGGCGGCAGTTCATAGTCGGGCAGTTTTTTGAGCGCCTTGGTCGGCTCCTTTTTCGGTTTCTGGTCGGTGACGGTGCGGACATCTATCTTGCGGTCCCCTTTTTTCGGCGGTTTCGGCGACGGTTCGGATTCCGGCTCGGGTTCCTCGTCGAGGGGCGGTTCGGGCTCTTCTTCGGGAAGCGGTTCGTCGGAGGGCTGCTCATCCGAAGGCTCCTTCTTCTCCGGGAACAGGCGGGCGACAAGGCCCGGCAAATGGGCTCGGAGCACCTCGTAAAGCGAACGCATCCCTTTGAACAGCGGAATGAACAGAAGCACATGGAAGGTCGATATCACATAGATCGCCATCACCACGATGAGGAGGAGTATGCTGATGATACTGCCGAGATACGGCACGAGCAGGCTGTTCATCAGTTTGCCGCCGATCCAACCGCCGGTCGCGCCCCAGCCGAGCGGGTCGGCGCCGATGAAGGAGAAGAAGGGCATCAGTATCAGGAACAGCGTGAGGTGAAGCAGGAGATAGCGCCACATCGCGCGGTAGGCGAACGGCAGGAATGCGGCAAAGGCGACGATGAGCGGCAGGATGAAGGAGGCATAGCCGAACACGCGGGCGATGAGCGCCGCAACGGCATGCCCCGCCGAACCGGTCAGGAATCCCGCCGTGGCGGCGTCGGCCGAAAAGGCGCCGAGCGACAGCCACAGGAAGGCGGCGCAGAGCGCGCACAGCGCGCCGACCACCTCCATCGCATACAGGTTCGGACCGCCCGGGGCGGCCGTTTCACCCTTTTTAGCGTTCTTGTGTTCCGACACGGTACACCCCTATCGAGATTGTTGTATCTATCGCCGCGAATTCCCCGTCGAACAACTTGGTCAATTCCGCTTCGCGCGTCGGATCGACCGTGAAATTGACCGCCGTCCACCCGTCCTGATCCCCGGTCCGTTCATACAAACGGCTTATCGGCGTGATGCCGCGCGCCAGCAGTTTCTCCTCGATGACCCGTCGTTTCGCGTCGGCATCGGCGGCACGCAGGACGATGGAGACTATTGACCGGACCGCCCCGTCGGGACTGCCGTAGAAGGCCTTCACCGGCTGGCTCTGTTCGCGCGGCAGAAGCACGGTCGTCTCTCCGAACCGGTCGCCGCGCCAGACATAACAATAGGGCACCGCGAGTCCCGAGAACTCGATATCGCCGGCGGTCAGCAAATGGCGCCGCAGGTCGTCGTACGGTATCTCGTCGGTGCGGGCGAACAGTGTCGAACCGCCGAGGAACGACGGGATGCCGGTGTAGAGTTTCTTCGCTATTTTGAGGGCCAGCAGATTGGCGTGGAACAGGTCGTCATACTGCTCGGAGGGGGCGCGGAGCGTATAGATCCAGAGGAAAAGTTCCTCGGGCGACAGCGCCGCCGGCTCGTTGAAGACTATCTCGGCCGAGAAGAGATTGACCCGAACCGTCACCGGTATCCCCGAGAAGGCGGGATGGTAGAGCGCCGCGAGGCTGCCGGGACGCAAGGTCGAATCGCGCAGACTGTAAAAAAAGGCGGCGAGCGTCTCCTCGCCGAAGGGAAGATTGAGCGTGGAGGCCTTGAACAGTATACGCGGCTCGGCCCCGACCGCAGTGCGGGCATAGGCCTTCTCCCAGCCGGGAATACGCAGTTCGAGTTCGGCGGGGATCCCGGCGGTCGACCGCGCAAGGGCCGATTCTTCGGGGGCGAGCGCCGCCCGTTCGGCATAATCGATGTGTTCCCACGCATAGGGAACGATCAGATAGCGGTCGGTGGCGTCGCGCGCTATCGACAGGACGAGGTTGCCCATCCGGTCGATACCGAATGACGCCGGTATGCCGCTGCGAGTCAAAAAGGCGCGGAACGAAAGCATCCGTGGATCGCTGCCGCGCAGTATCATCCCCTCTGCCGGTTCCACCGCGGCGGGCAGAGCGGGCATCGCCACGACGACCGGGGCCTTTTCGACAGTTGGCGTCACACTGCCGCAGGCGGAGAGGAGAAAAAAGAGAAGGAGGGGCAGCGGCCCCCCCTTCATCGTAAACAGGCGGTTCAGCAGATCGATCTTATGCATAGTCCTGTATCGGCAGTTCGCCTTTCATCGCGTAATAACCCGCCTCGGCGAGCGCCGTCATCTCACCTTCTCCCGGATAGACCACCACGGGAGAAATGAAGCCGATGCGCTCTTTGAGCCAGCCGACGAAATCCTTGTCATAGGCGACCCCGCCGGTCAGGATGATCGCGTCGACCTTGCCGCAGAGCACCGTCGACAGCGCACCGACCTCCTTGGATATCTGGTAGGCCATCGCCCGGTAGATGTGCTCGGCCTCCTTGTCGCCCTTCTGAACGCGCTGTTCGACCTCGTAGGCGTCGTTGGTGCCGAGGTAGGCAACCAGACCGCCCTTGCCTTTTATCTTCTTCTTGATGTCGTCGATGGTGTACTTGCCCGAGAAACACAGCTTCACCATCTGGCCGACCGGCACCCCACCGCTCCGTTCGGGCGAGAAGGGGCCGTCGCCGTCGAGCGCGTTGTTGACATCGATCACGCGTCCTTTCCGGTGACAGCCGACCGATATGCCGCCGCCCATGTGGACGACGATGAGGTTGAGCTCCTCGTACTTCTTCCCCTGTTCGCGGGCATACCGCCGGGCGACCGCCTTCTGGTTGAGGGCATGGAAGATGCTGACGCGCGGCAATTCGGGGATGCCGCTGATGCGGGCGATATCCTCCATCTCGTCGACCACCACCGGATCGACGATAAATGCCTCAATCTTGTCACCGATCTTGCGGGCCATCTCACGGGCGATGAACCCGCCAAGATTCGAGGCGTGTTCACCCATCCGCTCCGCCTTGAGGTCGGCGATGAGGGCATCATTGACGCGGTAGACGCCGCCCGGTATCGGTTTGACCAAACCACCGCGGCCGACGACCGCCGTGATGCTCGACAGGGCGATTTTCGCCGCTTCAAGCTCTTTCACGATGACATCGCGCCGGAAATCGTACTGGTCGATGATCTTTTTGTAGGGCGCCAGTTCTTCGACGGTGTGCTTGATGTTCTTGGTGAAGATATCCTTATTCTCCTCGAAGACCGCGATCTTGGTCGAGGTCGAGCCGGGGTTGATGGCGAGGATACGCATCCTGTTTCTCCTTCCTTTCGGTTAAAGTTCCATGCTGGCCGCAAGGGCTATCGAGAAAAGCTTGCTACGGTCGGTGTCGGCGCGCGAGGTGAGCACTATCGGCACCTTCGCGCCCATCAGGACCGCCGCGGTGGTGGCGCCGGCGAGGAAGTTGATCGACTTGTAGAGGATGTTGGCCGCCTCGATATCGGGACACAGGAGGATATCGGCGTCACCGCCCACGTCGCTCTTTATCTTTTTGTGCTCGCACGCCTCTTTCGAGACGGCGTTATCCAGAGCGAGCGGACCGTCGACGATACAGCCCTTTATCTGGCCGCGCCGGTTCATCATCGCGAGCATCGCCGCATGAACCGATGCCTCTATCTTCTCGCTGACCGTCTCGGCGGCGCACAGAACCGCCACTTTGGGTTCCTTGATGCCGAGTTTGTGAAACACCTCGGCGGCGTTGTTGATCATCGCCACCTTCTGATCGAAGGTCGGCGCCGGAGTGAGCGCCGCGTCGGTGACCGCGAGGAGCTTGTGATAGCCCTTCACTTCCGACAGCGCCACATGGCTGATGGTGTCGCCTTTGCGCAGGCCGTTCTCTTTGTCGAGCACCGCGCGCAGAAGATCGGCCGTACCGACCAGTCCCTTCATCATGATGTCGCCTTTCCCTTCGCGGATGAGCTGGACCGCGATCCGGCTCGACTTCGCGGGGCTCTTCTCGTCGACGATCTCGACGCCGTCCAGCGGCATCTTAACCTTCGCCGCGATCTCCTTGATCTTCGGGGCGTCGCCCACGAGGATGGGAACGACGATCTTTTCCTTCATGGCATCACGGACCGCCTCAAGCACCGGTTCGTCCTCGGCCGCCGCAACGACCAAACGCGAGGTCTTCTTGCCGCGAGCCATCTCAAGCAGGGTGTCAAGTTTCGTGAGCGTCATCTTAGCCTCCATTCTGTCTGATGTTGTCTATCCATGCCTTACGGAAGATATTGGGATACCGTTCTTCCATTTCGCGTTCGAGTATCTCGCGCAGTTCCATTTCGCTCGTGGTCATGAGCATCCGGTTGAGGAGCGCCTTGCCCTCTTCCAGATAGCCCGACCGGACGATCTTTTTGACGATCGGTATCGCGATGGGCGACATCGACAGCGAATTGATCCCCATCCCCATAAACAGCAGGGTGAAGTAAGGATCGCCTCCCATCTCGCCGCAGACCGACAGACCGATCTTGTATTTCTTCGCGATGTGCGACAGGTTGTAGAGCGCCCGCAGGACCGCCGGATGGAAGTGGGAAAAATACTGCGACAACGCCTTGTCCTGCCGTTCGACCGCCATGAGGTACTGCACCAGATCGTTGGTCCCGATGCTGAAAAAATCGACCTCGCGGGCGAGCATCTCGGCGATAAAGAGGGCCGCCGGCAGTTCTATCATCGCGCCGATCTTGATGTGTTTGAGATTTTTTTCGAGTTTGAGATCCTTCGCCTGCTCTTTAAGGATCGCCTTGAATTCACGTATCTCGTCGACCGCCGAGACGAAGGGAAGAAGTATATTCAGATTGCCGAAGGCGGCGGCCCGGATAAGCCCGCGCACCTGCGGCAGGAATACATCGGGATAGAGGAAACAGAACCGGATGCCGCGCAGGCCCATCGCCCCGGTGGCGAGGATGCGGCCCTCCTTATCGCCGCCGAAGTCAAAGACACGGATGGTCACCTCCATCGGATGGGCGCGGTGAAGCATCTCGTAGTAGATGGCGTAGTGATCCTCTTCGGTCGGCACCTCCTCTTTTTCGAGGAACATCAGTTCGGTGCGGAAGAGTCCTATGAACTCGGCGCCGTAGCGCTTCGCCAGATCGACCTCTTCCTCCCCCTCGATATTCGCCCCGATATGCATCTCGGCGCCGTCCTGCGAAACGGCCGGATCGCCCACATCGGTCAGGAACCGGTCGAAGTATTCGTCGTAGACCTTCTTTTTTTGTATATAGGCTATCTTCTGCGGCATGGTAGGACAGACCACCGCCTCGCCGGAAAGACCGTCCACGACGATCTCTTCGCACCCGGCGACCTCGGTCAACAGGCCGTCGAGCCCCAGCACCGCCGGCAGACCGATGGAGCGCAGGACGATGGTCAGGTGGCTGACGCCGCCCGGCGCCTCGAGCGCGATGCCGCGGATATGCTTGTTCTTCGCGAGCGAACTGAGATCGGAAAGGGTCAGACTATGGGCGCAGAGGATGAAGTCCTCTTCGGGCAGGTTCTTGATGTAGCTGGCGTGCCCCGCGCCGCCGAGCAGCGATATGAGCAGTTTGTCCTTGATGACCTCCAGATCGGCCGCCTTCGCCTTGAGATAGTAATCGGCGCCGCTTCCCGCGAGCCGTTCGGCCATCTCCTCGAACACCGACAAGACGGCCCATTCGGCGTTTACCCCCCTTTCGAGGATCGTATCGCCGACCTCGCCGGTCAGCGTCGGATCGACCAGCATCATGCGGTGCGCCTCCAGTATCGAGAGCGCCTCCTTGGGCAGTTCGCGCTCGTCCATGATGGCGGTCAGTTCTTTTTCGCATTTCTTGACCGCATTCATGAATCGTCGCTTCTCTTTTTCACGCGCCTTCTGACCGCCGCGTAGCGTCAGATGGGGAATCAGAGAGAAATCTTTGTCGATGAAAAAGACCTTGCCCAGACCGATCCCTTCGACGATCTTCTCGCCCGACAGGCGGGTCATGTTCCGTTCGGCGCTCACGCCTCCTCCTCGAATCCCACCTCGACGAGCCGGGCGAGCGCGGTGACGCACTCTTCGTCGTTCGGCCCCTTGGCAATGATCTTCAACGTACTGCCGAAGGGAGCCGCCAGCATGAGTATCCCCATGATGCTCTTGGCATTCACACGAACGCCGGCCTTTTCCATCTCGACCTCGCAGGCATAGCGTTCGGCCTCCTTGACGAACATCGAGGCGGCGCGCGCATGCAGTCCCAATTTATTGCGTATGGTCACCGTTTTTTCAGCCATGGTGTTCACCTGTTCTCCTTTTCAAGCAGTTTCTTGGCGCCGATGAGATTGTCTTCGCCGGTTTGTATGATGCCCGCCGCCATCTGCGATATGGTGAGATCATGATCGCGATGTTCAAAGGCATAGATCACCATCGGCAGATTGACGCCGGTGATGACGTCGACCCCTTCTCGCTTAACGAAGGTGAAGGCGACGTTCGACGGACTGCCGCCGAAGATATCGACGAAAATGATCACTTTGTGTTTCTCGCCCAGATATCGATCTACCGCCTTTTCGAGCATCTCCTTGATGCGGTTCATGTCGGCGAGCATCGAGTAGTCTATCGAAAAGACCGCGCACCGTTCCTTGAAATCCTCCTGCATGATGAACTGGGCGGTCTTGACGAGCGACGCGCCGAGGTCGGCATGCGTGATGAAGATGAACGAGAACATCACTTTCCTCCCATTTCACTCAGTTTCATTTCCAGTTTCTTCTCGAACTCCTCGGCGATGTTGATCCCCTGCGTCTTGAGCATATGATCGCGGGCGATGACCTCCATGAGCGAGCTCAAGTTGCTGCCGTGACGCACCGGGATGATATAGTAGGGACGTTTCACGCCGAGTATCTCGTAGTAACGGACCGTCGAGCCGATCCGTTCATATTCGAAAGTGCTCGACTGATCCCACAGAACGAGGTTGATGACGCAGTCGATCTGCTTCTCGCGGCCGACCGCCGTGACGCCGAACATCCGCTGGACATTGATGAGTCCGATGCCGCGGATCTCGATAAGATCGCGCATCATCTCGTTGCAGGTCCCCACCAGATGATCGGGCGGTATATAGCGAACCTCGACCACATCGTCGGCGATGAGCTTGTGACCGCGCATCACCAGATCCAGCGAGGTCTCCGACTTGCCGACGCCGCTTTCCCCCATGATGAGCATCCCGACGCCGAACACATCGATGAGTTGGGCGTGGAGCGTCGAGGTCGCGGCAAGCAGACGGTTCAAGTGATCCTTGATGAAATCGATGAAGATCGAACTGGTCATGCGGGTCGACAGGAGCGGAACCTCGCAACGCGTGGCGATCTCGCGGAATAGATCGGTCGGCCGCACCGGATCGGTGAAGATGACCGCCACCGGCCGCCTCTCGAGGAACGATTCTATCTTCGCGCGGCGCTCCTCTTCGGTAAGCGTGGTAAGATAATCGGTCTCGCTCTTGCCGAAGAGTTGCACCCGTTCGCGGTACAAATGGTCGGTAAATCCTGCGATCGAAAGGCCGACCACCTGCACGCGATTGTCCTTCAGTTCGCGTTTCTCGAGCGTTTCCTCGTCGAGGTTCTCGATCGTCAGCGAAAGATCGGCGTTGTCCAGCAGACGCTTGAGGGTGACACTTCCGGTCGCGGGCATCACTCCGTCTCCTTTATAATGTTCATGATCTCCTCGGCGCCGGTCGCCGCAATGAGTCGCTGGCGCAGGGCGCGATCATTGCACACCAGCGATATGCGCGACAACAGTTTCAGATAGGACAGATTGTTCCCCTCGGGAACGACAATGAGGAAAACGAGTTCCACGCCGGCTCCGTCGGACGCATCGTAATCGATCGGTCGCGCAGTGGTGGCAAGGGACAGTACGATATCGCGGGCCCCCTTGATACGGCAATGTGGTATAGCAACGCCGTTGCCGATGGCGGTGGTGCCGTAACGTTCCCGCTCACGGACCGCCGTTTCGATGGCGGCGGCCGATATCCCCGATTCCCGCTCCATCAACGCCGCAAGCGCCGCCACAAGCTCTCCGCGATCGGCGACCTCGACACGGCAGAGGATGCGGGGCGGCTTCAGATATCCGGTGATACGGCACATGATCAGCCACCTCCCGAGAATTCAAAATCGCGGCGCCGTTCACGCGCCGAAGGGATACGGAGTTTCGCGCGGTATTTTGCGATGGTGCGGCGCGCCACCTCGATACCTTCGCGGCTGAGCAGACGGGTTATATCCTCGTCGGAGAGCGGACTTCCCTTCTCTTCGGCATCGACCAACTCTTTGATACGCGACTCGAGATGGCGGTTGGTGGTCGCCACCGATTCGTCGTTGACCTTCTTGACGAAGAAGGCCTTGAGCTCGTAGATGCCGTGCGGCGTCACCGCGTACTTGCCGCTGGTGAGGCGCGAAACGGTCGACTGATGCCGGCCGATATCTTCGGAGATATCCTTGAGGGTAAGCGACTTCAGGAATTCCTCGCCGTTTTCGAGGAACGCCTTCTGGAAGTTGAAGAGGCTCGCGGCGACCTCATAGAGGGTCTTGTTGCGCTCCGAGAGGCTTTTTACCAGCCACTCGGCGGCGCGGAACCGCTCTTTCATGAATTCGCGTTTCTTTTTATCCTTGACCCCCTTGACCTCCTGTTCGTACAGCTCGCGATTGAGCCGTATCGAGGGAATGAATTTCTTTTCTATCTCGATGACCACTTCGCCTTCGACCAGATGGACCCGTATATCGGGAATGACATGCTCCGGATGGAACTGCTCGTAGCCGAAGAAGGGATAGGGAGCGATCTTTTTCATGACCGCCAGCACCGCGCTGAGTTCCTGCTTGCCGATACCCAATTCCCGGCAAAGCCGGTCGAATTCCTTTTTCATGAGGATATCGAGCAGTTCCGACGATGCAACGACCTTACCGATGATGTCGTATAACGCCGGGTCGGTCAAGGCGACAGACGAAGCGGTGAACATGAAACGGAGATAATCGGCCAGATCGCGCGACGCGGTACCCTCGGGATCGGCCGACCGCAATTCATCGCGCGCATACCGCACATCATCGACCGCAACATCCAGATCGGTCGCCACCTCTTCGTCGGACTCCCGCAGGAAACCACGCCCGTCGAGGTTATAGACGATATAGGTCATGATCTCCTTTATATGTTCGGGATATTCGGCGGCGGCGATCTGCATGTCGAGACGGCGCGTTACCGGCTCTTCTTCGGAAAGAGTTTCTTCGAACGAGAAATCTTCGCTTTCGTCGTTGCGCCGCCGCACCCGCGTGTCGCCGAAGTTGTTGCCGCTGTGTTCCTGATAGGTGCGCCAATCGAATTCGGCGAGGATATCCGACATCGTCGAAGAGCGCTCCTCCCCTTCGAGCGGCGCCTGCCGTTCCGGCTCTACAGCGACACCATCGCCCGCCCCCTGATCGGAAGCGACCTCGGCGGGACTCCGGACCTCTTCGTCGCCATCGGCATCGTCGCCCCAATCCTCTATCTCGAGAAAGGGGTTCTCCTCGGTCTCCTGCATCAGCATCTCGCGCAGGTCAAGCATGTTCTTCTGCAGAAGTTCGATACGCAGACGCATCTCCTGCGTTATGTTGAGCGTCTGGGTCTGTTTGAGCGTGAGCTCCTGTCTGAGCGGACCGACCATGTCGCGGGTCTCCGTTATCGCCGAAGCAGTATAGTGTAAACCATCGGGTTCGGCAAGAATATTGCTTGTATTAAAATATATAGGGTAATTGTTGACTTGGGTTGTTTCCCCGGTATAATTCACCAGTTTTTTGTCAACTTTTCCACGTTGGACATGTCATGTGGATCGATCGAATGCTTTCCTTTTTCACCAGTGATATCGCGATAGATCTCGGCACCGCCAACACCCTCATTGTCGTAAAAGGCGAGGGTATCGTGGCCAACGAACCGAGCGTCGTCGCGGTCCAAAAGGACAGTCGCGGGGCCAAGTCGGTTCTCGCCGTCGGCAAGGCGGCCAAGGAGATGATCGGCAAGGCGCCCATCAACATCGAGGTCATCCGGCCGCTCAAGGACGGCGTCATCGCCGATTTCGACGTGGCTCAACAGATGATCCGCTACTTCATCAAGCACGCCTACAAAAAAGGATCGTTCATCAAGCCGCGCATCGCCATCGGCGTCCCCTACGGCATCACCGAGGTCGAGAAGCGCACCGTTAAGGAGGCGGCGGCATCGGCGGGCGCCCGCGAGGTTTTCCTCGTCGAACAACCCATGGCGGCGGCGGTCGGCGCCCACCTGCCGGTCACTGAACCGACCGGCAATATGATCGTCGACATCGGCGGCGGCACTACCGAGGTGGCGGTCATATCGCTCGCCGGCATCGTCTGTAGCCAGTCGGTCAAGATCGCGGGCGACAAGATGGACGAGGCGATCACCAACTACATCAAGAAAAAGTACAACCTGCAGATCGGCTTCAAGTCGGCCGAACAGATAAAGTGGACCATCGGCAACGCCTTCCCCGGCGAAAAAAAGGAATTCACCGAGGTCAAGGGACTCGATCTGGTCGCCGGCATCCCCAAAACCATCGAGATGAACTCGGAGGAGATCCGCGAAAGCCTTTCGGAATGCGTCGGCGGTATCGTGCAGGCGGTCAAATCGGTGCTTGAGAAGACCCCTCCCCAGCTGGCGGCCGACATCGTCGACAAGGGGATAGTCCTCGCCGGCGGCGGCGCGCTCCTCAAGAATCTCGACATCCTGCTGCGCGAAGAGACGAACCTTCCCGTCATCATCGCGGAGGATCCGCTCAAATCGGTCGTCGTCGGGATCGGTCGGATCCTTGAAGACATAGACCTCTTACGGACCGTTTCTCTGACCTGATTTGCTGAAACGAAATCTTTTCATCCTCTCGTTCGCCCTGCTTGCGGCGGCGGCGTTTTTCCTCCCCGGCGCGGTGAGTGAATGGTTCTGGCGCATCTCCTATGTCCGCGACGCCCGCATCGCCGTCGACACCGAACTGGACCGAATAGCACGCACGCTCTCCATACTCGGCGACCTGCGTCAGGTCGGCGAACGCAACATCGCACTCGAAGAGGAAAATGCGCGACTTCGGCTCCAGCTCATCATGAACGACGGTATCAAGCGCGAGAACGAGGAACTCTCGAAGCTCCTCAAGATCAAGGACACCTACAGCCGTTACGCCATCATACCGGCGCGCATCCTCAGCTATTCGGCCGTTAACCCGAACCGCATCACCATACACTACGACGAACAGTACGCCAAGCATCTGGCGCAGAACGCACCCGCCGTTTCGTCGATGGGACTGGTGGGACTCGTAAAATCGTTCGGCCGCAATCACGCCGAGGTGGAACTCATCACTTCGCGCAACTTCAGTCTGCCGGCGGTGCTCGAATCGCGCGAGGAATGCACCGCGATACTGCGCGGCAACGGTCAGACTCTTTCGATACAGTTCCTCGAAAAAGTCTGCAATACCCCCCCCGCCACCGGCATGAAAATGCTCTCGGCGAATCTCAGCGAGAACTACAGCCTTCCCTACATACCCATCGGTATTATCGGCGCTCTGACCGATGACGAAACAAACATCCTATTCTACAAAGGCGAAGCGTTGCCGCTGTTCAAAAAAGGAAAACTCAACCATCTCTTTATCATCGCCGGGGGATCGTTCGTCGATGAAAAGCTTTTCCCCTAAATTCTACGCGGCCCTTACGCTCCTTTTTGTCGGCATCTCTTTTTTGCTCTATCTTTTCGATATTCCGTTCCATTACTTTCCTCACCTTCCGTTCTTCTTTGCGGTGGTCTGTTATGAAAAACGGTCGTTCCGACGACTGTTGGTCGTGATCGTCAACGCGCTGTTCTTCGCCCTGTTCGCGCACGACCTGCCGATACTGTTCATCGCGCTTCTGTTCCTCCAATTGTACCTTCTCAATATGCTCGCATTTGAGGTGACCACCTTCGATCTTTCGGTGGTGCTGTTCTTCATAACGGTGATTTCCAGCATCATCGTCAGCGCCGATGTCGCGTTCTACCGTTTCGCCTTTACCGGCGCCTTCAGTGCGCTGGAACTACTCCTCTCGGTCATGGCCAACCTCGCGGCCGTCGTCGCGCTGTTCATCTTTCGCCGCCAAGCGATCGACACACTCTACACCCGGGACAGCTGGTTATGAGGATTCTCAACCAACAGGAAGAGGTTCGCAATATCACCGAGAAATCGCGTCTGATCATCGGCGCGATATTGCTGACCCTCCTGCTCATCGCCGCGCGATTATTTTATCTGCAGGTATACCGCGGCGAGGAGAACTTCCAGCGTTCGCGCGGCAACTATCTCCTGCGCGAGAAGATATTCCCGGCGCGCGGCGACATCCTGACCGCGGACGGGAAGGTGATGGCGACCACTACGGCGCAGTTCCGCATCCAGATACTTCCCATCCTCTTCACCGAGGAGGATGAACCGGAAGAAAGCGTCATGAAACTCGCTTCGGCGCTGTCGCTGACCGATACGCAGTCTACCGAACTGGTCGAATATCTCCTCTCCTGCCGCGGTCGTTGTCGCCACGTGCCGATCACCGTAAAGGACGAGATACCGAAAGAGGAGATGCTGCGCCTGTCGAGTTATCTCACCGACATCCCGGGAGCCCGCATCTCGTCATTCTACCGGCGCAACTACCCCGCCGGCACCGACGAGGCGCACGTCACCGGCTATGTCGCCCGCGTTTCCAAGAACGAACTGGCGGGGTATCCCGGCTATGACGCCGAGAGTTTCATCGGCAAAACGGGGCTGGAGAAAGCGTGGGAAAATGAGCTTCACGGCACCTACGGCGAAACATGGCATGTCATCGACTATATCGGCCGCCGTATCGACACCCCCGAGATGCTCTCGGCCGAGATGCCCGACCCGGTCCCGGCGATCAAGGGCACCTCGATACAAACCAGCATCCTTTCCTATATGCAGGAAGAGGCGGCCGCCGCTTTCGGCGGCCAGACCGGCGCGGTGGCGGTCATGAACATCCGCACCGGCGATATACTTGCCCTCTATTCGAGCCCCAGTTATGATCCGAATCTTCTCTCCGGCAAACGGATACCGGCGGGCGTCTGGCTGGAATACTCGGAGAGCATCCTGCAACCGCTCACCAACAAGGCGGTGCAGGCTTCTTTCTTTCCCGGATCTACCTTCAAGGTCATCCCGGCGCTTGCGGGACTGGAATATCGCGTCATATCGCCCTACACCTCGTTCCTCTGCACCGGCTGTCTCTGGTTCGACACTGAGATCAAGTGCTGTTGGAACAAGTGGGGGCACAACCACACCGCCCTCTACCGCGCCTTGAAGGAAAGTTGCGACATCTATTTCTATAACCTTTCGGAACGGCTCGGCCACCACCGGCTGACCGAATTCTCCCGTCTGTTCAACGTCGGCCGCCAGACCGGCATCGATCTGGCCGGCGAAGAGGACGGCATCCTTCCGACGATGGAGTGGTTCGACTTCAACCACCGCGGCCAGATACTCAACAAGGGCTACACGATGAACCTCGCCATCGGGCAGGGCGACATCCGCATGACCCCCCTGCAGATAGCCGTGGTCTACGCCGCGATCGCCAACGGCGGCATCGTCATCCGCCCCAAGATCGGCAATTACCTCATCGATAACAAGGGACGCCGCACCCCCATCGAACCGGAGGTGCTCCGCGTACTCGACATCAAGGAAAAGAACCGGCTCGAAGTGATGCGGGCACTGTGGGGGGTCACCAACGAAGCGGGCGGTACCGCCTACTACTACGTCGACCACACCATCCCCGCCGCCGCCGGAAAGACCGGCACCAGCCAGATCATATCGAAATCGGAACGCAAGTTGATCGACTTCCTCGATGAGGATCGCCGTTCGATGACGGCCGACGACGCCCTCTTCGCCGCCGTCTTCCCCTATAAACGGCCCGAGATCGTCGCCGTCGCGGTCGTCGAAAGCGGCGCCCACGGCGCCGAAGCGGCCGCCCCCATCGTTTACCGGCTTTTGAAATCATACTACTATCGCGGCAGGGTAGAGGAATGAATCAACGACGGCTCGACCTGCTCATCGTACTGCCGCTCCTCGGCATCCTTGCGCTCGGTCTCACGACGCTCTCAAGCGCTCTTTCCTATAACCCGCAGAAATTCTATGTCCAACTCGTGTGGGTCGCCCTGTCGGCGACCATGTTCCTCATTGTCACCTATCGTTCGCGCCGCACCTGGGAGAATCTCGCCATACCGCTCTATCTGGTCAGCCTGCTGTTCCTCTTCCTCGTTCTCATCATCGGTAAGAAGGTCGGCGGCGCCTACCGGTGGCTCGACCTCGGCTTCATGAATTTCCAACCCTCCGAACTCGCCAAGGTGGCTATCATTCTCTTCCTCTCTTACCGGCTCAACCAGAAACCGACGCTGCAGGACGGCTATAAACTGCGCGATCTCATCCCCGAAACGGTCGCCGTTCTGCTCAGCATGATGCTGGTCTACGCCGAACCCGATCTCGGCACCAGCCTGCTCATCGGCGCGGTATCGCTCATCATCATTTTCTCGACCAAAATAAACCGGAAACGGCTTATCGCGCTGTTCCTCATCGCGATCGTATCGGCGCCCCTCCTGTGGGAGTTCGTGCTGGCCGACTACCAGAAACGGCGCGTCACCGCCATCGTCACGATGATGTGGCAGGATACCGGCGATGAAAGCCGCACCAGTCAGTACCACACCAAACAATCGATGATCGCGGTCGGATCGGGCCGTACCACCGGCAAAGGATACAACGCCGGGACGCAGAATATCCTCCGCTTCATCCCGGAGCATCATACCGATTTCATCTTCTCGGTCTACGCCGAGGAGTTCGGCTTCTCAGGCTGTATGCTGCTGCTGGGGCTGTATCTGTTGCTGTTTTATCGAACGCTCGAGATCATACCGCTGGTCCGCGACAAATTCATGGCGCTGGTGGTCATCGGCACCGTCTCGCTGTTATGGCTGCAGGTGGTCATCAATATCGGCATGGTGAGCGGCGTCCTGCCGGTTGTGGGCATACCGCTCCCGTTCTTCTCATACGGTGGCTCGGCGCTTCTGGCCAACAGCATCCTCATGGGGCTCGTTCACAATTTCAGTATAAACAGCAGGTATAGGTAAACCCCGCCCGTTTTACAAATCCCGTCAAAGCCCCTTTGACAAGGGACCGGATGGATGGGCTAGTGGTGGTTGTGGGTACAGCCGGGACAGCAGGATCTGGCACCGGCGGGGCATGCGGGGGCATCGCCTTTGGTGACGATGGCGCCGAGCGACACCTGCTTTTCGAGTTTGCCGCCGCATGACTCACAGACGGTGAGCGGGGCGTCGGACATCTTCTGCGTCACCTCGAAGTTTTTGCCGCAATCGGCGCACAGATATTCATAGATGGGCATCGCGCTCCTCCTGAAAAAGCACTGCCTTTGTTATAGCGACGGCGGATTGGTTGTCAATGGGAGAGAATTATCTTGTCGGGACCGAGTCGGCGTACAGCGTGTCGGGACAGAAATCTTGACCGCCCTGCCACTGAATACTGCCGAGGAACGGCTTGACCGACCGGAAAAGGGCGGCATCGCGCAGATCTTTGAAGAATCCCTTGTCGAGATAGGGTTTCACATCGAATATGCGTCGTTCGCCGTTGGTGAACACTATCGTCACCGTGTAGTCGGCGTTCGGCGTGACCTCTGCGACGCGCGGGGACATTTTATTACCTCCTCCTCACAATCACCGGCATGATACCCTAACGGCGGGCATCTGTCAAGCGGCGGTGCCGCTTCTCCCCTTTCAACCCTCAACAGGCGACCTGTCGCCGCTCAACTCCCCGCTCAACTCCCCATCCCCCGATAAATGCTAAATGGCAAATGACAAATGACACGACTCCGGTTGACATCGCTCCATTTTCCCGATATAGTGCGTTGAACTTGGTAGCGGTGTCGCCGTGCGCAAGAAGACGATTTATCTCGATGTGTGTTCGTTGTGTCGTCCATTTGACGACCAGTCCCACGAACGGATACGATTGGAGGCGGAAGCGGTCGTCGCCATTCTTGCCCGCTGCGAGAAAGGAACATACAAATTCCTTCTCAGCGACGCGGTCATCTACGAGATAGCGAACATGCCCGATCCGATAAAGCGGATGAAGGTCGAACAGATACTGGCTCTGGCGGACGACATCATTTCCGTCGACGAGAAGGTCGCCGCTCTTGCGGGGAAACTGGAGAAACAAGGTATCCACGGCATGGACGCCTTGCATCTTGCCTCGGCCGACCGGCGGTGCGATGTGTTCATAACGACCGATCAGGCGATCCTGAAAAAAAGCGGCGAGCTTTCATCAATCCTTTCCTTGACGATCATGAACCCGATGAATTTTGTGGCGGAGGAGATATATGAGTGAAGTAAGAACCATGACCGATGCGAAATTGAGAGAGGTCGGATACCGGGCGCTCCTTGATCGGATGGGCGTGGCCGGGTTTATCCGCTTCATGCGGCAACTCGATGCCGGCTCCGGTGACTACACCGAAGACCGCCGGAAATTGTATGCCGGGACCAAGGTCGCCAATATCGTGAAAAAGATCGCCGGTTCTTCGTCAAAGACAAAATAGCCGCTCAACTCCCCATCCCCTGTTAAATGTTAAATGGTCAATGATGAATGCAAAGAGAAATGTCTAATGTCGAGGACCGACCCCCGCCTCGCTACGAAGAAGAGGCCGTTGCCTGCGGATGGAACATTGACCCATCAGGATGTGGGGCAGATGGACAGTTATGTCCGTATGTATGAAGACCTGTTCAAGGTCGATGGCGACAATCCGACGATCGGCTTGATACTCTGCGCCAAGAAGAATGAAACCATAGCGAAATACTCGGTGCTGAAAGAGGGTAAACGCCTTTTCGCTTCCAAGTACATGCTTTATTTGCCCACCGAGGAGGAACTTGCGCGGGAACTCGGTCGTGAGCATCGCCTGCTGGAACAAGATAGCCGGGAACTTCCTGTTCCGAAGTCTCTCAGCGGAATCGCTCGGAAGAAAGCGATATCGGCATCAAAGAAACGAAATCGTTAGGCATCTGTCAAGCGGCGGTGCCGCTTCTCCCCCTTTCAACCCTCAACAGGCGACCTGCCGCCGCTCAACTCCCCGCTCAACTCCCCGCTCAACTGATAAATGGTCAATGATGAATGTCTGCGGATTCGTAAAATGAAGGACGGACTCCGGCTAGTCGCTCGACGACCCCGGATGCAACCCGAATGCCCTTTTGATATGCCATGTTAGCCTATCTAGTGAATATTTATCCATCGCTCTTTGGCCGGTAAGCATCGAGGCTAAAAAAATAGGGACTTTTTTTCCATTGATATTGGTAAAATGATGCCCGGCCAATTCATCGGGCTCTGGCTTCATATATTGAAGATATATATCTGACGCAAGAGCATTGGCAACAACAATGATTTTGGGACATATCTCGCTTATTAATCGAGTCGAAAGCGCTATCTGTTTAAGCGCAAACTCTGTCAGTTCGATATCTTCTTTATTTTTCTGTCGTGTAAACTCTTTTTGGGAATCTTTTTGCGAGGTGCAACGATTGAAGAACAAGTCAATATGCTCCCATTCCATGCCTAATTCCTTAGATATATCTCTGAACTTTCGAGAATATGGATATTCTTCTTTTGCGAATTTTGTTATCTCATAGTCCTTTTGTGGGTCATATTTCTTACTTCTTGGCCACTCGTAAAATTCTTCGTGATCAATGCCTTGACAAGATGTCATTTTCTTTCCTAATTGGGAAAAAAACTTATCGCTGAAGCTGGGATTAAGACCGACAAAAAGAAGCGCGTCCTTTTTAAGAGCCGGATACTGCATCGGCATATGGACATTTTCATTATCACCAAAATGTCTCTTCCATAGTTCACAAATTTCTTCGTTTATTTTTTCCGTGTTGTATTCACACATGATCCACTCTCAATTGTTTTTTGCACAACGAAACCCGTCATAAACACTATAGTTTGTTGGCAGATAGGTATATCGGTTCGAAGACCTCAAATTAACTGCGCCACTTCCCCACGAGGCTCCTCTTAAGGACCGGTTAGTTCCCGATGCCGGCCCTTGCGGGTCATTACTGGGCGATGTTTCATAGTATGCACTGTCATAATAATCATTAACCCATTCACCAACATTGCCGGCAGATTCGTAAATACCGTAAGGACTTTTCCCCGCCTCAATACTCTCGACAGGCACAGTCCCACTACCACAACTACTAAGGTTTGCCAAAGCGCAAGTCGCCGTTTGGTTGCCCCATGGATAGACTTGACCCTCTGTACCACGTGCCGCCTTTTCCCATTCCGCTTCTGTGGGCAACCTTTTCCCAAGCCAAACACAGTAAGCCTTTGCTCCATACCATGTCACGCAGTTAACCGGATGTGTCCCCTTATTTGAGGCATTTAAATTGCAGCTTGAATTCTCAGAATTCTCATAATATTGCCGATCACCACTGTTATTACAGGCACCGTCTGCCACGCATACCGCAAATTCTCCCGCAGTTACTTCATGCTTGTCTATTTTATATCCTGAAAGGGTAACGGCGTGGTATGGTTTTTCATCATTTGCACAATTGGAGTCAAGAGAGGTGTTGCATCCCATCATGAACTGTCCCGCGGGAATAGAAATCATGTTATCGTCACTGTCTGGTATAATTATATCGGCCTCTGGAGTATCGACCTCATAATCATCATCAAAATCGGCAAGATCATTATCTGCCATGTCGATATCTAGTGTATCCACATCCACGACATCAATATCCACCGTGTCCGTCTCGGTCATATCAATATCAACGGTATCTGCATCAACCGTATCGGGGGTCTCGTCGTCAACAACCAGCGCATCATCCTCAGTTTCGGTCGTATCGTCCAGCGGTTCGGTCGTGTCGTCCGTTGGCTCAATGACATCTTCTTCCGGCTCCACCGTATCGGTTTCGTCCGGTTGCACCTCGTCGCCCGCCTCATCGGAAATCACTTCGTCCGTTGCTTCATCCGGCATCGTTTCATCGGTCTGGATATCATCGCTCACCGATTCGTCGGTGTCGGACGCCACCACCCCGTCTTTATCAGGGAAGAGTTGACTCCAATCAACCGCTTTCGGTTCGGCGCAGCCCACGAACAAGAATCCGGCCAGAACGACTGTAAGAAAGAGCGTCATTCTCATGGTCTATTCTCCCCCTCAGAAGTTAACACGGTAACTGGCCATGAACGAACGACCGTCAAAGAAGAATCCCACCTTCGGTTCATCTTCCCCGGTCAGGACCATCAGCACTACTCCTCCCGCAACAGCGGCACCGCCGATCACCGTTAGGGCAATACCGGCGTTGTTGTAAGCGGTACCGTCTTTTTTATAGCCGTCCGCTTTTGCGACGTAGCTCTTTTTGCGTTCCTCCGACAAACCAATAATTCCCGCTAGTGCCTCAGGCGTTACCATTTTATTGTAATTATCGTAACTACTAGCGGCCATGCCGAACATACCGGCTCCGGTGCCGACGCTGGCCAGTCCGAATGCCGCCAAACCGACACCATACCAGAAATAAGGACGGTTCGCGGTGAAGCTGGGACCAGCCGGAGGTATCGGTTCCGCCGCCTTCGCCGGCTCGGGCGTAGCAACTACAGTGGATGCCGGTTGTTGCGCCTGCCGTTCTTTTTCGGCTCGTCCCTCGTCCCGCGTCTTCTTTACCATATCGCATGCCGCCGCAACTCCCGACTTGCAACTTTTCTCATAAAGATTGGCCGCGAAGAAAAGCGACTTTTCGGTGCCCGCTCCCTTTTCAACCAATTGAGCGAGTTCGTAACAACCCGCATTGCTTCCCCACGCACAGGCGGTCCAATAGGAGTCGACGGCAACGGTGTCCTCTTTCCCTTTCGTCAGTTCGCCAACCTTCAAACAGGAGGTAACCACATTGCCCTTACAAGCCACACGATATTGTTCCTGCGCTTTCAGAGGATCGGCCTTTTCGGTCATGGAGGCGGCAAGGTAACAAGAGGCCGGTTTGTTCGCGGCGCATTCTTTTTCAAGCGTATCTTTGTATTGCGGTGTCCATATTTGTTGCCGGAACGCGCTCGAAAGCATGATGTTCTTGAGTTCCGAGAAAAGCGTTTCAAGGTCTTCGACGCCGTAATAGGGCGCATAGACCGCAAGGTATTTGATCAACATTTCTCGTTTCTGATCTTGGCCAACCACTTCGAGCGGCAATATCTTGATAAGCGTTGCGCGGTCTTTTTCGCGCTGTTCAGCGAACAATTTTTTCTTCGCTTGATAATCGTCGACCTGTGCGATGAATACTTTCCACTCAGCGATCCGTTGTTCGGCGATTTGCAGATAGGCGTTGTCTTCCTTGAGCGCCGCCACTATCTCCCAATTTTTAACGACAATATCGGGAAACAAGCTACCGTAACGATCCATGCGCGCTGTCTTTTCATATTTTTCGTTGATGTCTTTGACGCGGATGAACCGCTCCCATGCCGTCTTGCGTTCGGTTGCCGTCGCCAGATAGGGATTCTTTTCCTTGAATGAAAGAACCTTTCCCCATGCAGTTATTGCCGCCTTCGGATTTTCCTGCCCCACTTTGTCGGCCTTTACCGCCGCATCGTAAGCAACCAATAGATCGGCATTCACATCGATGCCGACCACACTTTCGGGCTTGAATTCCTTTACCGCTGCCGCTTCCTTTTTTTTCTCGACCAGCGCCTTGGGGGCAACCAGCTTTGGTTCTTCCAAAGCCTGTTGGCCGATATCGGACGCGACGGCGTTCTTTGACACAGCCTTCTTTTCTTCGGCGAAAAGCGACAGGCTCACAACCAAGACAACCAGAAGAATCAGAATGTTCCGCATGGCGACTCCTTACCCTCAAAGATGGCGTACTGTATCCCAAATCCTGTTTCAGTTCAAGAAAACGCTATACCTTATTATATATATGCGGCACGCATCCTTCCGGTATATTGGCTCCTTGTCGCAGGGAGCTGTCGGCAAAGCCGACTGAGGGTGTCCGTCTACCGCCCCTTCCCCTTGAATCCGGTGGCGACGAGTTTGAAGTTGGTGTTGAGTTCGATGGTGGTGAAGTAGAAATAGAAGCCGCCGTACTTGGACGAGGTTCGTTCCTGCTCGGGGACCATCCGCTCCTCGACCTTCCTGTATTCGACCGGCAGGGCATATTCGCCGATGGGCTTCTCATCACGCGGCGCGGAATGTATCCACACCTGCTCCCCTTTGAAAAGCGTGCCAGTGCCGCCGCCGCTGTAGGGCGCCGCCCACGCGGTGATGTATTCGACCGTTTGATCAGCGAGCGATTCGTAGAGATCGCTTTTCTGCGGAAAACGCATATCGGCGGGGATAAGACTCCGTTCGTATTCCTTCGCCCACTCCATCTCGGCGCGGCCGACGGAGGCGCGTTTCCCCGCCTTCATCTCGGCCACCAGATCATCGTAGGTGAATTTCCAGTCGGATGGCATGGGCGGCACAGGGGTGGTTTTCAGAACGCGCGGCTTACCGATAAGCCGGCGGATAAGGTCGCCCAGATCAATGTCCCAGACCATGGCGCATCATGAGGGTATGTTCCAAGCTCTTGAGTATCTCGGTCATATACTCCTCGACGGCGCGGGGACTTCCCGGGAGGGCATAGACGAGCGTGTTGTCCATGACCACGGCGATACTGCGCGACAAGAGCGCCGCCGGTTTGTCGGCGCCGTATTTGATGCGGATGTATTCCATGATGCCGGGGATCTCGATATCGGCAAGCCCCATGACCACCTCGGGGGTGATGTCGCGCGGACCGATGCCGGTGCCGCCGGTCGTGATGACGATATCGGTCATCTCGTCGCGGTCGTGTTCCAGTATCTGTTCCAGCATCTCCGGTTCATCGGGGATGACGGTCCTGTCGACGGCCAGATGCCAGCGTGTGCCGGCGAAATGGGCTGTGACCATCTCGGCGATGCGGGGACCGGAGCGGTCCTCGTGCTCACCCGTCGAACAGCGATCCGAAAGCGTCACCACATGGACCGAAAGCGTGCGCTGGATGAGTTCGGCTTTGTCCCCCACCGTCACGATACCCGGCGTGATGACCCGGGCGAACAGTCCCTGTTTGGGCATGAGACACTCGCCGACCCGCTGAAAAACGGTGCACCCGGCGCCGTGGCACTCCTTGCCTATCTGCGTTATCTCAAGTTCCACGGGGCCGATGATAAGACGGTCAAGCAACGCGGCCTGCGCAAGATCGATCCCTTCCAGCAGGACATTCTCGGCGAATTCTCCCGGCGCGACCACGATACCGGCCGCCTCGGTGAAACGATTGGCCGCCTCCGCGTCGAGCAGACTCACCTGCCGGTGCCAGTTCCCGGCGTGGGCGTCGCCCGCGATACCCAGCGCGGTGAACTCGGCGGCGCCGACCGCCGTCTTGATGGTCCCTTTCTTCTCAGAGAGATGTAGTCCGACGACATGCCCTTTCACAGCGCCTCCTTCGTCTTTTCAACGAGCTCTATCCGTTCAAAGGCCATGCGGCGATCGACCTTTTTGCACATATCGTAAACGGCAAGGAGCGCGCCGGACACCGCCGTGAGCGCCTCCATCTCGACGCCGGTCCGCCCGACGCAGCGTACCGTGGCGGTCACTTCGACGCCGTCTGGCATGAGCTGGGGCGTCACGAGTATCTGCGTCAATTCGAGCGGATGGCACAGCGGCACTATCTGCGGGGTCAATTTCGCCGCCATGATCCCCGCCACTTGAGCGACCGAAAGGACATCTCCTTTTTTGAGACCGTTCTCGCGCACCAACGTCACCGTCTCTTTCGACAGGTGGATGAACCCGCGCGCCGTAGCACTGCGCCGCACCACCTCTTTGTCGCCGACATCGACCATCCGCGCCTTGCCGCGCGGGTCGACATGGGAGAGCGTCACCGGCTTGGTCTTATGAAGGCCGAGCTTTTTCTTCTGCGCCTTTTTCATTTTTTTGGTGGCCATGAGCTTCCCCCGTTTCAACATATCGTCATTTCCTGATCTCCAACATATAGCAACGGCATTGCCGCACGCACGACAGACACAAGATGCATTCGCTATCGTTGATCGCATCTGTAACGGCGCACAGATCTATCTTCGCCGGGCAGGCTCCGCCGCATTTTCCGCATTTGTCGCCCGCCTTGCAGGCACGGGTTATCGTAAAGGTCGGGAACAGCTTCGCGCCGATGATACCGGTCCAGCCGAAGAGCAGACCCAGCGGACAGATGAACCGGCAGAAGAAACGCTCCATGATGATCGAGAGGATCGTTATCAGGCCGAGCGTCAGGAGCGCCGCCACCAGATCGGTACGGTATATGACATCGCCGATCCGTATCATCGGGCAGAGGCTGGCGAAGAACATCGAACCGGTGACGAACGGGATGAAAAGCGTGCCGAACAGCACGATGACACGCGCCGTGAACGATGCACGCCGACGGCCCGCGGTGGCCGGCCGCGCCGGTATCGCCTTCAAAAGTCGCCGGGGCAGATAGAGTAGATCCTGCGCCAACCCGACGGGGCAGAGCCAGCCGCAGAAAGCGCGGCGCAAAAAAAGCGCCGTAATGAGGAGCACTCCGAAGAAAAAGAGGCCCCACGGCCAGATAAGACCGCTCTGGGGCATCGCGAAGAAAATGCAGACGGGAGAAAGGGGACAGTACTCATGAAAATTGAATATCGTACCGCCGCGGACCGCATGCCACGCCGCCGCGACGAGCACGCCGGCCGCCACCGTGAATATAATGATGCGGTATCGCGCGAGTATGTCGATCGCTCTTCCTTTCATGGGGGGCAATCTACTACCGAAGGGGCGTCCTGTCAAGGAAGGAGGCGGTGGGAACTACTGCGGGAACGGTACCGAGAATTTCGCGCCCCACGCGGCGCAGTCGGCGTCGGTCATGGTGGTGGTCCCTTCGGCGGCCCGTTCGGTCGAGAACTCGCCGCCGCCGCGCCCTTCGAAGGTGGCGATGACGGTGTTGTCCGACAGCCGCGTGATGGTCCCCTTGAACCACGGTATCTGTATCATGATGACATACTTCTTGACCGTGGCGGTCGCCTCGGAGAGCATCGCCACCTGCCCCTGCCCGATGGTGATGTAGGTGTCGACGCGGTAGTTCGCGTTCTTGGCGATGAGCGTGGTGTCGCGCGGGACGCACTGCCGGGCGACCGGATCGAACGACCAGAGATCGTGTTTCCAGCCGAGTTGTCCCTGATCGGCGCGGAAGTTGACCAGTTTATACTCGCCGTTGTCGATGAAACCCATATCGAGATAGTCGAGCCGCGTCGAGTTGAAATGGTAGCTCTGCCAACCGAACATCACCTTCGAGCGGGCATCGGAGTGGGTCCCGAAATCCCAGCCTCCCTGATTGAAGGCCCAGCGACCCCACGAATTTTCGCGGTAGCCGTGGGCATCTATCGGATATTCGGTGCCGTCGCGCAGATCCTTTATCCAGCCGGTGATCTTGGTGCGCGGCCAGAACATGTGGACATTCCACTGCTGGACCGCGGCAATGCCCATGATCTTGGTGTCTATCTGATCGTCGGTCACCTTGACGAAGGTGTCGGCGCCGGTGGTGAGCACCGTCCAATCCTGACGAACCGTCAGTTCCCATTCGAAGTTGCCGGTCTTCCCCTCAAGCAACATCGAATTGTCGATCGGATCGGGCGTCATCCGGCCCCAGTAGCCTTTGTCGGTGTTCTCGACCCACAGCGACCGCTCCGTTCCCGAGAGGGTGGTGGTGTGACCGTTGTCGGGATCGAAATTCTCGTAGTCGGCGACCGGCGGAAGGTCCTTGTCGAACTGCCCCGCGATGGCGATGTTCCCGCCGCCCGGGACCAGTTTGCCGAGCATGCCGCCGAGTATCTGCTTGCCGCGCGGATTGGCGACCAGATAGCCGACCGAACCGCTGAAGGAATCATCCTCGTTATGGATCATGAAGTAGTCCCATTCGAACGACAGGGCATCCCAGGTATCGTTCACCGGATACCCCTCTTTCATGATCTCCCAGCCGTAGGTGCCGTCGTAGGGATCGACCGGGCTCATCGCGATATCATCGGGATAGACGATGTCGTAGTCGGTGTTGATCGTTGTATCGTCACCGATCTGTTCATCGGTCTGCGCATCGTCGGTGACGATATCGTCGGTCGCCGCCTCATCGGTCACGGCCTCGTCGGCGACCGCATCATCGGTACCGGCGGTATCGGTAACGGCGGTATCGGTGACCGTATCGTCGGTGACGGCTTGATCGGTCGTCGCTTCATCGGGTGTCCCATCCGCATCGGTGGCCGTTTTCTTGTCGTCGCCGCAAGCGGAAAAAAGCACCGCGAATGCCGTCAAGAGCATCCATACGCCGAACTTATTCATCAGGATATCCTCCCCGTGGTTCATCATACTCCCGGTGTGCAGTCTAGGGGAACAGGCAAGAAATGTCAAGAAGCGAAAAAACACCCTTTTTCAAGTCGTTTCAGGAACATCTTTTTGTTGACCGGATAGACCAACTGTTCGTCGTGCAACGTCGCCCGTTTCTGTTCAAGCGACCGTAGTATCTCATCGCGGAGGAACGAGAACCGATCGAGATCGGCGATGAACCGCTCGACACCCAGACAGCAGAATTCGGCCGGCAGAACGATCTTTTCTCCTACGAATCCATGCGGATAACGCTGCTTGAACTGACGGCTCGTCCCGAAGAGCCGCGCGATGACCTCGGTCGAGAGCTGAACGAAATAGGGAATTCGCACCACCTCATAGCCCGCCTCGACGAACACGCGCCGATACTGGTCGTCCTTGAGGATGACCGACGGTTTGGTGTAGTGGGTCGGCCCGTCGAACTCGACCACCAACCGCATCTCCACACAACGATAGGCGGGGCGGAGTCGGGTTCCGGTTTCGGGGACCACTCGGTTATGGACAAAGACCGCCCCCGGAAAAATAGCCGGCAGATATCCTGCCAAATTCTCTTCGGTAAGATGTTGCGCCATGGTTGTTCTCCCCTTCGAAATGAACATCCCCCAACAGAGAGTAGCGTCAAGATAAAAAAATAGCAAGCATATCTTGAAACGGATCGTAAATAAATCTGGCAGGCATCTCCGATCATCGCCGCCATCGGAGGATTTGCATCGGGAAGGAAGTTATGCTATAGAGCCTCCGCAGAACGGAGAGGAACAGGTGACCCTGAAACGCATCATCATCGGGCTTGCAGCCGCTACCGTGGCGGTATTCGCCCTTTTTCTATGGCACTACCTGACCCACTTCTGGCTGACCGACACCGGCGTCCGCTATGATCGGCCGCTCTACTTCGGCAACAACGCACTCCGTTATTACTATACCGGCCGCACCTATCCCTCGGGCGACGATATCGTCCGGATGTGCCTCGAAGAGCGGGGCAGTACCGACTACGGGATAAACTATTCGTGGAAACGGCCGGCGACCACCGCGATGAAGACCTACGCCAGCTATCTCTCTTCGCCCGCTTTCCCTGAAAAACTACGCGGCGACACGGCGAAAGTGCTCGACATGCTCCGGGCGCGGCAGGAGCGGGAACGGGAACGGACCGGCGCCTACGCCGAAGGTCCCGAAAAGGCGCGCGGCGATCTGTTGCCGATATCGGTCGCCGTCCCGGTCGCTCTGCTCTACCGGTATCAGTACCGCACCGACCCCGCCTGCGTGGCGGCGCTCATCGCCGAGGACACGACGCTCATCCCGGCGGGACTTCGACGGCTCTGCATCTCGGCAACGGGCGCGGTGCATACCGCCGAATGATTTCTTGAAACACCGCCGCGCGGCGGAGAAGCAAAGAAATCGGCCCCCTGCGCGGCGCGGACTTCTTTTCCCCCTTGCGTACTTATATATATTATGGTATAGGGACCCCGTACGATGGAGGAACCGGTGATCACCACCTGCCCCAAATGCCAGACCCTGCTGTCGGTCCCGATGCCGGGCCGCCACGCCTGTAAGAAGTGCGGCTCCATCATCGAGATCGGCAACCCCCTGCGCGACGAGGAGAACCGCGTCATCGAGGCCCATGTCGCCCCGCCCCCGCCCAAACCGCCCGCCGAGGACGAAGAGGGCGACGAGTGGGAGAGCGACGAGGTGGAGCCGGCCGAAGGAGCCACGGCGCGCGACGAGAAACCCGACCCGATACGGCAGGCGCAAACGAGCGACCGCGCCGCGACGGTGAAAGGGACCTTGGGCGTCGCGTGGGACCGGGTCGGCGAACTCGGCTTCATCGAGGCGATATTCGGCACCACCCGCGATCTGGTCACCGCCCCCGAGAAGTTCTTCACCGAGATGAAGGCGGTGCCCGCGGGGAAGTTCATCCCCTTCTACGGCATCCTCATCGGCATCGCGGGAGCGGCGTTCAACCTTTTCTGGATGCTCTGGATCGTCCATAACCACCGCCCGCTGGTCGAGGCATACATCCCGCCGATGCTCCTCGAATCGTTCATGAAGATGGGGACCGCCGACATCATGGCCCAAATACTCCTCTCTCCCATCGTCAATATCGTGGTCGCCTCGTTCATGCTGTTCGGCTTTTCGGTGCTGTTCGGCGCCGACACGAAACTTCAGCATTTCTACCGGCTCGCCGGCTTCACCGCCGCGTTCGACATATTCTACGCTATACCGGTGGTCGGGTGGCTTATCGCCTTCATCTGGCGGAGCGTCCTTATCGTCAAGGGGATACGGGTCGTCACCGACCTGCCGGGGCGACGGGCGGCGCTGGTGTTCCTGCTCTACCTCGTGCTTTCCATCGTGCTCCTCCTGCCGGTCGGCGGCGGAGCGTAGGGAGGTGACCATGTTCAGAACGGGTATCGGGTTCGATGTGCACCGGTTCGCCGAGGGGCGCGATCTCTACCTCGGCGGGGTGAAGATACCGCACGGGCGGGGCTTGCTCGGCCACTCCGACGCCGATGTACTGCTCCACGCGGTGACCGACGCCCTGCTCGGGGCGGCGGGGCTGGGCGACATCGGGGAGCTCTTCCCCGACAGCGACCCGCGCTACAAGGGGATCCGCAGTACGGTGCTTTTCGAGGAAGCGATGAGGCGGCTGACGGCCGCCGGCTGGCGCATCATCAACTGCGACGCGGTGCTGGTGTGCGAGGAGCCGAAGATACTGCCGCACCGGGAAGCGATACGGGTGTCGCTCGCGCAACTCATGAATATCGACCAGACCTGCGTCATGGTCAAGGGAAAGACGAGCGAGAAGCTGGGTTTCACCGGGCGCGGCGAGGGTATCGCGGCGCAGGCGATCGTACTGATAGAGCGGGAGGGATAACATGGCACTGCCGATCCGGTTCGTGCTCGGCACGAAGAATCTCTACCTCTTCATCATCTCGATGGCGGTCCTGCTCTATGGCATCTACACCTATTTCGACGACTTCCGCTTTTATTTCCATAAAGAGCCGCCGGTCGATCTCGGAACAGCACTGGAACCGAATAACGAAGCGCTCGCGAAACTGAAGGACGGCGACTATGTCAAGATACGCGGCATCCGTTCGCTGCAGGGCGGCGTTATAGAAGAGGGTTTTTCCAAAAAGAAACACATGCTCTATTTCTTCCTCGGATCGCCCAAGTTCCTCGCACTCGAACCGATGGCGGAAAAAGAGGAAGAGAATGTCGGCGGGGTCTATGTTACCGTCACCGGTCGTGCCTACAACTTCAAAACGAACGGCGCGGCGGCCAAGAATCGCGACTTCTTCGACAAGCGCTACGCCATCACGATGGCTGAAGAGGGCTGGTTCATACGCGGCGGGAAAATCCCGGGCTCAGACACGACGGCGGTCGTGGTATTCGCCCTGCTTTTCATACTGTTCATCGGCAATATCCTGCTGGCCATAAAGACCCTGCGCCCCAAACCGGAACCTGAGTATTATGACCCCGACGACGACGGAGAAGATGCATGAACGTACGCACCCGTTTCGCCCCGAGCCCGACCGGCTACATGCATGTCGGCAATCTGCGCACCGCGCTCTACGCCTATCTGCTCGCCCGCAAACACGGCGGCACCTTCATCCTGCGCATCGAGGACACCGATCAGGAACGCGAGGTCGCGGGGGCGGTCGATATCATCTACAGCACCCTGCGTCAGACCGGACTCCTGTGGGACGAGGGCCCCGACAAGGGCGGCCCGTGCGGACCCTACGTCCAGAGCGAACGCAAACCGATATACCGGGAACACGCCGATATGCTGGTCGACGGCGGTCACGCCTATTACTGCTTCTGCGACAAGGAACGGCTCGACCTCATGCGGAAACGGCAGGAGGCCGAGGGAAAACAGCCGAAATACGACGGCCACTGCCGCACCCTGCCGCGCGACGAACGCGAAAAGCTCATCGCCGCAGGCAAGCCGTGGGTCATCCGCCAGCGGATACCCGACGGCGGCACGACGACCTTCAAGGACGAGGTCTTCGGCGAGATAACGGTCGAGAACGACACGCTCGACGACAATGTGCTCCTCAAGTCCGACGGCCTGCCCACCTACAACTTTGCCAATGTCGTGGACGATCATTTGATGGGTATCAGCCATGTCATCCGCGGCATGGAGTACCTCTCCTCGTCGCCGAAATACAACCTGCTCTATCAGGCCTTCGGCTGGGACATCCCGAAGTATGTCCACTGCCCGCCGGTCATGCGCGACGCCCAGCGGAAACTCTCGAAACGGGACGGCGACGCGAGCTATCAGGACTTCATCGATAAGGGCTACCTCAACGAGGCGGTGATGAACTACCTCGCGCTTCTGGGCTGGAACCCCGGCACCGACCGTGAGAAATTCACGCTCGCCGAACTCGCCGAGGCGTTCGACATCTCGGGCATATCGAAATCGCCCGCGATCTTCGACCCGGTGAAACTGGCGTGGCTCAACGGCGAATATATCCGCGCCCTCACCCCGCAGGAATTCACCGCCAAGGCGCTCCCCTTCATCAAACAGGCGGTGAAGCGCGCGGATGTCGCCTTTGCCACCATCGCCGCGGTGCTCCAGCAGCGGACCGAGAAACTCTCCGACATCCCGCCCCAGCTCGACTTCATCGACGCGCTCCCCGACTACTCCCCCGAGATGTTCATCCATAAAAAATCGAAGACCACCTTCGAATCGTCGCTGGCAAGCCTTAAGGCGGCCCGCGAGGCACTTGATGCAATACCCGAAAGCGGCTGGGATCACCCGACGCTTCATGCGGCGCTGATGGGACTGGTCGAAAAACTGGCGGTCAAGAACGCCATCGTCCTGTGGCCGCTACGCGTGGCGCTCTCGGGCAAGGAATTCACCCCCGGCGGCGGCATCGAGATAGCGCACATCCTCGGCCGAAAAGAGAGTTTGGCCCGTCTCGAACAGGGCATTTCAAAGCTCGAAACAGCGATCGGGAAATGAAAAAGGGTTGCATTTTCCTTTTTTCCGGTTACAGTAAATCGGTATCCGTCGCCTGTTTTTGATCGCTAAGGAGGGAATGATGGAAGTGGTACGGACCGATCGCGGATTGGAAGTGAAGATACCGCCGCTATTGCGCGGTATGTCGTCGCGCGAATACTTTCAGGAAATAGAGACCGGGGTCAAAGAGACGGCGAGCGATCTGTATTTCGACTGCTCCTCGGCGACGCTTATCGATTCGACGGCGCTGGGCAAGATCATCTTCATCGCCAAGGAACTCCAGCGCGACAAACGGCGCGTCGTGTTCGAATCGTGTCCCCCCGCCATCAAGGATTTTCTGACCAAACTCAAGGTCGACAAGATCATCGAACTCGCATGAAATCGCCGCTCCTCGTCCTTGCCGGACTCGATCCGACCGGCGGCGCGGGGCTCATCGCCGACGCGGTTACGGCCCGGACGCTCGGTTGTCATCCGTTGACCATACCGACGACATTGACCGTGCAGAATTCGCTTCGTTTTGAAGCGGCGCTTCCCGTCGATGCGGCCTATATCGCCCGTGCTCTGACGGCACTTACCGAAGAATTCACCTTCGACACCGCGAAGATAGGGCTGGTCCCGTTCACCGACGGCGTATGGCTCGACGCGGTCGGCCCGCTTATCCGGTCACGGTGCCGTCATATCGTCATCGACCCGGTCCTCAAAGCGACCGCCGCAACCGGCGGTATGCGCCCCGGCGATGCGTTCATCCGCTTCATCTCCGGTCCCGGAACGGTCATCACGCCGAACACCCGCGAACTGGCCCTTATCGCGGAGACGCTCGGCATCGCGCCGGGAACGCCCGAAAAGACGGCGCGGGCGGTGAGTGCGGCCACCGGAACAACGGTCGTGGTCACCTTCGAGACCGAACAACCACTTATCCTCATCGCCGAACAGGGCGGCATGACCGAGATACCGATAACGCTCATCCCGACCGACCGGTCGGTCCACGGTACCGGATGCCGCTTCTCCACCGCCATCGCCTGCGGCCTCGCCGCCGGGATGCTCCTTCCCGCCGCAGTGAAACGGGCCGCCAACCATCTTACCGACCTTTTCGGCCGTCGAGACAACTTCCATCCCGACGGTCAGGACTATCTCGGCTGAAGATACCAGTGAAAATTTCTGGAAAATTGTTCCTGTTCCTATTATAGTTACCCGTCCGTTAACGGGGGTACCCATGAGAATTCTCTCTTTCTTTTTCCTGTCGTTCCTATCGTTTTCGCTGTGTGCCGCCGACAAAGCACTCGATGCCGAGGGACTGTCTCAGGGCTCGAAACTCGTCGATTTCGGTATGAGGACCGTCGATCTGGAGAGCGGCAAACTTAAAAGCCTCGTCTGGCTGACCGATTTCGTGGGTGAGCCGCCCGCCGGCAAGGCGAACAGCACCCCGGCGCCGCGCAAGAAGGCGCTCGTGATGAATTTCTACGCCAACTGGTGCAAACCCTGTCTCGCCGAGATGCCGCTTCTGCAGAAACTCTCCGAGAAATACGGCGCGAAGGAGGTGCAGTTCATCGGCGTCAACTTCCGCAACGAGAACGAGAATCCCGACGCGGTGCTCGCCGAGACGGTGAAGATCATGAAGGATAAGAAGATAACCTACCCCATCCTTTTCGACCGCTTCACCAGCCGCAATCAACTGGTCTACATGGGCTCCAAGGCGATACTGCCGACGGTCGTCATCTTCGACGCGAACGGCACGATGGTTAAGAAACTGCAAGGGGAGAAGACCAAAAACATAGGTGACATTGAGAAGGTCATCGAGAAGTTGATCGGGGGAAAGTGATGTGGAAAGAACTTTTCCGGGGAATGCTGTGTGTCTGTTTTCTGACCGCGGCGCTTTCGGCCGCTGAACCGGCTAAAGAAGAGGCTCCGGCCGCCGCACCCGCAGAGGCACGCAAACTGCTCGTCGATAAGATCGAAGGGGTCGATGTCGACGAGGCGTTTGCGAAGTCGATTGAGGAGGCGCTGGTGCTCGATATCGGCAAGCGCGAAGGCTTCACCGTGGTCACCTCGGCCGAGATGACCGCGACGGTCCAGTACGCCCAGACGAGCGTCGAACTCGGCTGCGCCGATTCGGCCGAATGCGTCATCGAGGTGCAGAAGAAACTGGCGGTCGATACGCTGGTCGCCGGGAAGATCGCGAAGATGGGCGACGAATACATCCTTTCGCTCAACACCGTCGATGTCAACAACTCGGTCGTCGGCAAGCGGACCAACGTGCAGGGGACCGACCTCAACGATATCAAAGCGAAGATAAAGGAAACGATCGATAAATTGCTCGGCCTCGCCAAGGAAAAACCGATGTTCCAGCTGAAAGAGGGCGAACAGCTCAAGCTCGCCGTTATGCCCCTCTCGGCGCGCGGCGTCGAGATCGCGACGGCCGACGCCCTCACCTCGATACTCTCCTCGCAACTCAACCAGATAAAAGGGATCAGCGTCATCAGTCAGGACGACATCAAGGCGATGCTCGCCAAAGTATCGATGGACTCGGCGGTCGAGTGCACCGACAGCATGCAGTGCGTGGTCGAGATCGGCGCATCGCTGGGCCTGTCGAAACTGGTCACCGGATCGGTCGGTAAGGTGAAAGACACCTATGTAATCTCGATACAGCTCATCGACACACGCCGCGCCGAGGTCGAGAACCGCGTGCTGGAAAGTTTCGCGGGCGATGCCGAGGAGCTCAAGAACGCCGTGAAATTGGCCGCCTACCAACTCGCCGGCATCGACTACACCAGCAAACCGGGAAGCATCGCGATAACCTTCAATGTAGCCGACGGCGATCTGCAGTTCGGCCCCACCAAGGGAAAGCTGGAGAAGAGCCAGTTCGCCGCCGAGAATCTCGTGCCGGGCCGCTACAATCTGCGCGTCATGGCCGATCAGGACGATTATTTTCCCTACCAGACCGACATCTACGTCGCGCCGGGAACCGCCAATGTCCGCAATCTGACCGTTCTGGAACGGCCCACGCCGTGGTATAAAACGTGGTGGTTCTGGACCATCACCGGCACCGTCATCGCCGGCGCCGCCACCGCCACGGGCGTGGTGCTCGGCCTTAAGAAAGAGCCACTCGGCACCGGCACCGTCAAAATAGAAACGGGGAACTGACCGGCGCATGAAGCACCTCCTGTTCGTCACCCGAAGCGCCGATCTTTCCGAAAGCATGGGGCGGCGTATCTTCAATACCGCCCGCATCCTCCGCAAGAACCGCTATCGCATCGTGGGCCTGTTCGAACAGCGCGGACGGACGGACGACCGTTTCGCCGAGGCATTCGACCAAATGCACTACATCGACCCGATCGACCCGGCCACGGCGGTAAAAGAACTCAAGTCGCAGGGTTTCTCGGTCGCCTTCGTCCACGAAGCGGCCGAACCGCGCCTGCTCGCGGCGCTTCTGGCCGAGAAATTCAAACTCATCACCTTCATCCACAACCACGACTGGTACTGCCCGACGCGCCACAAACGCTACCCCCTGATCGACCGGACCTGCACGATACCCTTCTCGCCGGTCGCCTGTTCGCTCTGCTCCCTTTTCACCGGCGGCGGACGGTCGCGCCCGATAGCGCGCCACCGCGAACTGATGACGCTCGTCAAAAGATCGCGCCGCTTCCTCGTCATGAGCGAATTCATGGCCGGCCAACTGCGCAAAAACGGCTTCAAGCAGCAACGCATCGAGAAACTCTACCCGCCGGTGGTCGGCGACGCAACGCCCTCCGGCGCCGCCCCCGACCGTGGCGACCTCACCGAGATACTGTTCGTCGGGCGGCTCATCGCCGCTAAGGGACCCGACCTCCTGCTCGATGCGGCGCGTCTCATCGACCGCCCCTTCCGCCTCCGTTTCATCGGGACCGGACCGCTCGAGGCCGACCTGAAAAAGAAAGCGCGGGGATACGGGCTGGGTGACAAGATCCTCTTCGAAGGGGCGGTGGAGAACGCCGACCTCTTCCTCGAACGGGCCGACATCGTTGCGGTGCCGTCGCGCTGGCCCGAGCCGTTCGCGATGGTCGGTATCGAGGCCTTCGCCCACGGCCGTCCCGTGGTCGGTTTTTCGATCGGCGGCATCGGCGAATGGCTCATCCATCAGTTCAACGGACTTCTGGCAAAACCGGGCGACACGGCCGATTTGGCGGCCCGCCTGACCGAACTCATCGACGACCCCGCCAAGCGCGAACAGTTCGGCCGCAACGGGATGACTTTCGTTGAAACGCACTGCACCGAAGAACGCTTCGTCGCTCAGTTCAACCGCATCTACGACGATGTCCACGTGATCGAGAAGACTATACCGGCAGATAGACCGTAAAGAGCGCGCCCCCTTCCGGCGCCGAACCCACCTCGATGAATCCTTTGTGCTGATCGGCGATGCGCGCCGCTATCGAAAGCCCGAGGCCCGTTCCGTCGGGTTTGGTGGTGTAGAAGGGATTGAAGACCTTGTCGCGCAGTTCGGCCGCTATCCCCGCCCCGCGGTCGGCGATGGTGATACAGGCGTAGTCGGCCTTTCCCTTGCGGCGCCGTTCGGTCGTAACGGTCACCGCCGCCCCTTCGGGCGAGGCATCGACGGCGTTGAGGAGGATGTTGAGCAGCAGTTGCGTCAGTTTCTCGCGGTCGGCCGGGACCGTGAGCGGCTCAAACCGCGTATCAAAACGCACCTTCTTCTTCGCCGCCTGCGGCGCGATGAAGGCGACGGTGTCGCTCATGAGCGTGGCGATGTCGACCTGAGACACGACGAAGTCCTTGGGCCGCGCGAAGGCGAGGAACCGTTCGAGAAGCGCGGTGAGCCGATCTATCTCGGCGCGTTGGATATCGACCATCCGGCGGCGCGGCGAATCGGCCGGTATGCCGTCGGCCACGATCTCGGCCGCCCCCTTTATCGAGGCGAGCGGGTTCTTTATCTCGTGGGCGAGCCCCGCGGTCAGCTCGCCCAGCGCCTGCAGGCGTCCGGCGCGGATGAGCTGTTCTTCGAGCAGTTTCATCTCGTCGAGCGTCTCGGAGAGTTTCCGCGCGATCTCCTCCTGCCGCCGCCGTTCGCGCCGTTCGCGCTCCACCAGCACCCCGGCGATGAGGGCGATGATGTTGAAGAGGAGTATCTCCAGTATCTTTTCGGTCGAGCCCCCCGGATCGTGGTGGAAATGGTGAAAGAACATTTGAAAAGCGTGCGGCAGATAGACCAGCGACGATGCGATGGAGGCCGCGAGCGCCCCGTGCAGGCCCCAGCCGAAGGCGCCGAGCACTATCGGGATGTAGTAGAGCCGCCGCAGGATGTCGTGGACCCACACCATCTCGGCGTCGGTGGTGAAATGGGCCATAGTGATGGCGAGTATCGGCAGCCAGAGGAGTCCCCACGCCTTGAGCGAGAGCAGTTCCTTACCCTTTCTCATCGTTCCCCTTCCCGGTGATGCCGTGCTGTTCGAGACGGTAGAGCAGGATGTGCCGCGGGATACGCAGCAGCCGCGCCGCCTGCGCCTTGTTCCCGCCGCTCCGTTCCAGCGCTTGCACGATCACCTCTTTCTCGAGTTCCGTGAGCGATATCCCCCCGGCGGGCAGTTGGATGCGCCCCGCCGCGCTCACCACCATCCCCTCCGTCTCGGGCGTCGTTTCGGGTATCAGTTCCAGCGGCACCACCCCGCCGTCGGCAAGGAGCGTCACCCGCTGGCAGATGTTCTCCAGTTCGCGGATATTGCCGGGCCACCGGTACTGCCGCATCCGCCGCAACGCCTCGTCGCCCAGATCGAACGGCCGGCCGCCGCCGTAGACCGCGAGGAAATGTTTGGCGAGCGGCGCGATATCCTCGCTCCTCTCCCGCAGCGGCGGTATGTGGAGGACGATGACATTGAGCCGGTAAAAAAGATCGAGCCGGAACTTCCCTTCGTCGACGAGTTTCGCCAGATCGCGGTTGGTCGCCGCGATGACCCGGACATCGACCGGCACCGGTTCCTCGCCGCCGACCACATCTATCGCCGACTCCTGCAGGGCGCGCAGAAGACGCGGCTGAAGATTAAGCGGCAGTTCGGCCACCTCATCGAGAAAGAGCGTCCCGCCGTGGGCCAGTTCGAACTTTCCCCGGGCGTCGCGCACCGCGCCGGTGAACGATCCTTTGCGGTGACCGAAAAGTTCGCTTTCGAGTAGTTCGGCCGGTATCGCGGCGCAGTTGACCACTACCAGCGGCCCCGACGCACGGGTCGACCGGCGGTGAATGCGGCGGGCGAGCAGTTCCTTACCGGTGCCGCTCTCGCCGGTGATGAGCAGGGTCGGATCGCTTTCGGCGACGCGGTCGGCGACCGTCACCACCGTCTGCATCGCGGCCGACCGGTAGATGAGTTCCTTCCCCTCGCTCGACGGCGTCCGCTTGAGCACCGCGTTCTCATCGGCGAGCCGCGCGTGTTCAAAGGCGCGTCCCACCACTATCTTGAGATGGTCGCGGTCGCACGGCTTGGGTATGAAATCGAAGGCGCCCGCCTTCATCGCGGCCACAGCGGTATCGACCTCGCCGAAGGCCGTTATCACGATGACCAGCGTTCCCGGCGCAAGGGCGCTCACCCGTTTGGTCAGCTCCATCCCGTCCATCCCCGGCATCTTGAGATCGGTGATGACCACCGGATGGCGCTGACGGCGGAAGAGTTCGAGCGCCGCCATCCCGTCGGCCGCGGCGTCGACCGTGTAGCCCGCTTCGGTGAGGGTGAACGACATCACCTCCCGGAAGCTCGCGTCGTCATCGGCTATGAGTAATCTTCTCCCCATCATGGAGACTATTCTACAAATGTGACGATGAAATGTCTACACTTTTCTTTTCCGAAGCACCGAAATGAAACGCAACTCATTGTTTTTACAAGAGACAAAAAACATCATGCCGTTGGCACGCATCGTGCTCTAGTATGGTCGCTGTTTCGTAACCTTTGAAAGGAGAAGAAGCGATGAAGAAAATGTTGGCGATGGCGCTGGTGCTGACGGCGATGACCCTCGGTACGGCGAATCTGATGGCGGGCGAAGGCTGTAGTTGCGGCTGCCAGAAGGGCAAGACCACCGAATGCACCTGCGGCAAGGAATGCAAGTGCGGCTGCCACGAAGGCAAGCAGTGCAACTGCGCCAAGGATTGCAAGTGCGGCGAAAAGGGCAAGTGCAACTGCGGCGCGAAGAAGTAATTCCCCCCGCTCTTTGTTCCCTGCTCTTTGTCCACCTCACGATGCCGGCCGGGTAATTCCGGCCGGTTTCTTTTAGATCAGAACAAGGACTCGACATCCATCGAGAAGAACTCATCGAGCGCGATACCGCCGCTCCCGACCAGATAGGGTTTGACCTTTTTTCCCGTTGTCCCGGCGACGAACTTCTCCAGACCCGCCGGGCGTTCCCGCGACGCGCCACTTTTCACCTCGATCGCCACGATGCGGTCACCTTTCATCAACACGAAATCGACCTCGCCGCCGCCGTCGCGCCAATAGAGCAGTTTCAGACCGCGCGAAACCGCTTCGTTCAGCAGGAACGCGCCGACCCCCGATTCGACGATGCGTCCCCAGCGTTCCGGTTCGCGCCGCACCTCGGCGAACCCGTCGTCCCGCACGGCGGTGAAAAGGGCGTTGTTGTAGACCTGCAACTTGGGACTCGACCCGCGGCGGCGCACCTCCTCCCCCGCGTATTTCTCAAGTCCCGCAAGCATCCCCGCCCCGTCGAGAAGTTCCAGATAGTGGGCCAGCGTGACGATATTCCCGGCATCCTGCAACTGCCCCTGCATCTTCGTGTAGGACAAGATCCGCCCCGAATAACGGGCCCCAAGCAGGAACAGCGTGCGCAACAACGCCGGTTTGTCGATCCGGTTCATCAGCAGGACATCCTTCGAGATGGTCGTTTCTATGAGCGACTCGCGGACATATCCGCGCCACCGCTTCTCATCGCCGGTCAGCCCGGCCGTTCCGGGATAGCCGCCGAAGAAGAGATACCGGTCGGTATCGAAGCCGAAGGCGTCGCGCATCTCGGCGAAACTCCAATGGGTACAGCGGATGAGTTCGAACCGGCCGCCCAGACTTTCGTTCAGGCCGCTCCTGATGAGTAGCGGCGACGAGCCGAGGATGACCAGTTTGAGCGCCCGCTTCTCCCGCGTGTCCTCGTCCCACAACCGTTTGACGGCATCGGTCCATCCGTTCACTTTCTGGATCTCGTCGAGGACGAGCAGGAATTCCTTGCGCGGCGACTCGGCAAGCCGGACACGCGCCGCCTGCCACTGCTGTTCTATCCAGATCGGCCGCTCGGCGCCGTCGGCCGACGCGTAGGCGTGCGGCAGGTCGAGCGTTTCGAGGAGTTGGGTGATGAGCGTCGTTTTGCCGACCTGACGGGGACCGGCGAGTACCTGTATGAATTTTCTCGGTTCGGTCAGGCGGTCGCGGACCGTGTCGAACATCGCTCTGCGGTACATCGGCTCCTCCTTCCGGAAGTTTCTTCAATGCCCCGAGCAAAACTACTCAGGACACTGAGTAAAAATACTCAGGATGGTGAGTAAAATCAAGTTTTCTTGTAATTATCCATTCTATTTAGTTAGTTGCATTTAGACAACATTGCCATATCAGCAAAAAAACGCTTGACCGGAATCCCTTATTATATACAGTGTGGCGGGTTCATCGGTGAAGAGCGGGGCGGTATGATCAAAATTCTTCTCGGGGTTGGCGCGGGGCTGGCGGCGGCGGTGCTCGGGGTGCTGGTGCTGGTCGGGCAGGATATGGGGTTCGCGCTGGCGGTGGCGTTCATCGTGTTCGTCGGGGTGATGGCGCTGGCGTTCCCGCTGTATGGGCTCTTCGAGTTGAGCGCGATGGTGTTCATGGACCGGTTCGGGGCGCTACTCGCCCGCCGGAAGCGGAAAGATCAAGACCGGGAATCGTGAAATAATTAACTATACCATAAACGCCCTGACCCCTCTGACTACTTTAATGACTACTTTAATGCCTTAACCTGAGAGGCTCCTTAATCTTTTTTCCTAATTTCTTTCATTTTTCTCTTGAATTGTTCAATCAGCTCATCGGAATTTTCCTTCGAACCGAAGCTGTAGTTTCCCGTCAGCATCGTCTTAATCCGTATCTTGCCGTGGTTCACTTTGAACCACAACAGGACTCTTTGACTTCTTCCGGTGAAAGTTGTATTCGCACCTGAACTTGACGAGGTAAAATGGATGGTATTATCCTCGTCCCTCGAATCTTTCGCCAAATGATAGCCCTGTTCTTCTGCACTTTTCATTATCAAGTCGAAGGTCTCCTCGTCACTCATTTTACCGGGGCTTTTCCAAGAGTACGCTCCCTCATAGGAAGTGCTTTCCGACATAGCGCCCGCATAAAGACCAACGCAGGAGGTCGCCAAAAACACGGACATCAATGAACATAGGATTACGCCAATCACTATTTTTCTCACCGCTTATGCTCCCTTCCATCTAATTCTAAAGTTAAATAGCGTGTCGATGTTATGTTTTTAGCTACGAAAAAGTCAAGAGAAATAACGACCGGGACATCTGAAGACATATTGAGGTCAGAATATTGGGAACAGAGCGACCATTGGGGTCAGGGCGTTGAAACGATATATTTGATCAATAACTCCTCTCCAGCACGAACCGGTCATTGAAATTCACGAGGTCGGCCTTCTCGACCTTGATGAGTTGAAGCGGATAGTAGAACATCTGATCGGCAGGTAATTTGTCGCTGTAGTAATGCGTCGATGTCTCGACCATCAGCACCTTGTCGTGGATATCCTCGGGATCGTCCGGCACCAACTTCTTGATGCTGTCGACCTGATACATGGGACGCAGGTCCGGCCACATCCCGTTGAACAGCGCGATGACCATATCCTTCTCGAAATCCACCACCGGCGCATCTATCCCCAAATCGAGCGAGGTAAAGAACAGCCCGAACGCCGTTTCATCGCGGAACACCTCGTAGCGTTTGTAGTCGAACGGCAACGACCCCGGCGTATGTTCCAGCAGATCGGTGTAGACCACATCGGTCAGCGTATAACCCGGCCCGAGCGCGTCGTCGTCGTTCACCGCATCCTCGTCACCCGGCGTCTGGATCTCGTCGGTCGTGGTGGCGCATACCCCCACCCCCTCCTTTATCTCGCACAAATTCTCGCCGCAATCTTCCAGCACGATCCATGTCCCGGCGGAACAGCGGAGCACATGATGCCAGTCGGTGGCGCACACATTCCGGTCCTTGCCGCAACTCTCGTTGTCCGGCACCGCCGTATCATTGTCGGCCGTCGCCTTCTCCTCGCCGCACGCGATGAAGAATACCGCCGCCGCGATGAACACGAAGTATTTGGCCATGACGCCCCCTCCTCTGCGAAAGTTTCGCCGCATTATATGCCAACGCGCCCGGTAATCAAGCGCATCTTTCACCTCATTAGATACCTGTTCGCGGAAAAAGGATCCTTTTTTTTATTTGTACCCGCAGCCGACGGAACAGGTCCAATCTTTCCCTTCCGGCCGTTTCGGATGGAATCTTTTGGTCAAGGTGGAAAAATGACGATGATAGTACTGGCACTCCAATTCAAAAGCCTGTTTGGCGTTCTGCGTATATTCGTAATAGAACCACACCGCATCCTTCCCGCCCACACGCGCCAGAAGATCGGTCGGCAATTCCCTTTCGGCGCGACCGACGGACCGCACGACTTTAGCAACGTCGCACAGCAGGAAACAGCCGGGAAGCATACGGTTCATTTCGCGCGCGATCGTTTTCGCTTCAAGAAGAAAAGGTCCGTTCATTTCTCCCCTCCTCTTTCTTTACTTTTTCTTCGCTAATTCCTTCTTCGCCTTCTGCCAGAGCGCTTCGAGATCGTCGAGCGAATGTTTGCCGTCGGTGGCGGTGGGGTCGAGTTCTTCCATCATATTGAACCGTTCACGGAACCGGAGTGCGCAGTGGCGCAGGGAGTCCTCGGGGTTGATGCCGAGTTTGCGCGACAGGTTCACCACCGCCGCGAGCAGGTCGCCCATCTCGTGGAAGGTCTTATCGGCGTCGCCCGAAGCGACCGCCTCTTTCAGTTCGTCCGTCTCTTCCGCTATCTTGGCGAGGGTGTCCTCCCATTTGCCCCAGTCGAACCCGACCGACGCGGCGCGGTCGGCGTAGCGCTGGGTGAGCAGGGTCGCAGGCATCGCGGTGGGGATGCCGTCAAGGAGATATTTCTTCGCCTCTTTGTCCTTCTTTATCTGGTTCCAGTTCTGCACCACTTCGTCGGCATCCTTCACCTGCGTATCGCCGAAGACATGGGGATGACGGCGCACCAGTTTGTCCGATATCCGTTCGGCGACCGAATCGAAATCGAACAGTCCCTGCTCCTGCGCCATCTGCGACACGAAGACTATCTGCAACAGGAGATCGCCCAGTTCGTCCTGCAGTTCGTCGGTCCCCTGATCGATCGCCTCGACCACTTCGTAAGCCTCTTCAATGATATAGGGCTTGAGCGACGGGATCGACTGTTTGCGGTCCCACGGACAGCCGTTCGGGCCGCGCAGGGTCGCCATGATCGCCGTGAGCCGTTCAATGCCGTGCGGTGAGGTCATGGGAATGTCAGCAGCCGGGGGCGTTCGTTTTGACGAACGACGGCGGGACGTAGATATAGTCGTTGCTGAAACAGGCGGTGCAGAAGTCGCCCGGCTTTTTCAACAGGTGCTGAAAATCGGGTATTTCAAGGTAACGGAGCGAGTCGGCGTTGAGGTAGTCGCGCGTCTCTTCGACCGTCTTGTTGTTCGCGATGAGTTCCGACCGGGTCGGCGTATCGATGCCGTAGAAGCACGATCCGATGACACGCGGTGAACCGATGCGGACATGGACCTCCTTCGCGCCGGCCCCCTTTATCATGCGGACTATCTTGCGCAGGGTCGTGCCGCGGACGATGGAATCGTCGACCAGCACCACGCGCTTATCGGTGAAGAATCCGGGAAGCGGGTTGAATTTCTGCTTGACCCCTTCGTCGCGGGCATCCTGCAACGGGCGCAGGAAGGTGCGGCCGACATAGTGGTTGCGGATGAGTCCCATGTCGAACGACGCCTTTTTCTCGGCGGCATAGCCCAGCGCCACGAAGTTCGACGAATCGGGGACCGCCATGACGGTCAGGTCGTCGCCGTTGGGAATGTCGCCGTCGCGCTGGGCGAGCGTTGCGCCGATATGCTGGCGGGTGCGGTAGACCGACTCGCCGAAGGTGATGGTATCGGGACGCGAGAAGTAGATGAGTTCGAACACGCAGTGCCGCGGCTGTTTGGCGTTGACCGCGACGACGGTCAGCGGACGGTTCTTCTCGAGTTTCAGTATCTCGCCCGGCTTCAGTTCACGGACGAACCGGGCGCCGATGATGCCGAAGGCGCACGATTCGGAGGCGAAACAGGTACCTTCGGAGGGCATCTCGCCGACGCCTTGCCACGTCAGATGACCCATGACATAGGGGCGAAAGCCGTGCGGATCGCGGAAGGCGTACATCGTGTCGCGGTAGATGAGCAGCGCCGAAAAGGCCCCCTTGAGTTCGTTCTGGGTCGCCGCGATGGCCTGTTCGATGGGAAGCCGCTCGGAGGCCGAGTGATGGTGGTAGGCGATCAGCCGGCCGATCAGTTCGCCGTCGTTGTCGCTGGTAAAGACGAAGCCCTGTTCTTTTTCGAGTTTCTGCCGCAGTTCCGAGTAGTTGACGATATCGCCGTTGCTGCATATCGACATGACCGAGCCCTGCACCAACTCGATGGTGTGTGGCTGGCTGTTGAGCGCGTTACTCGACCCGGCGGTCGGATAGCGGACATGGCCGATGGCGGTCTTGCCGGTGTGACGGTCAAGGATGTCGAGCGTCAGCACCTGCTTGACCAGCCCCATGTTCTTGTAGGTAAGCACGCTGCCGTTGTCGCGCCGCACCGAGATGCCGCACGACTCCTGACCGCGGTGCTGTATCGAGAACAGGAGGTCGGCGACATACCGTTCCGCCCCCGGGACATTGAAAATTCCGGCGATTCCGCACACGATGGACTCCTTAGATGCTTCGCACGCCGCAGTTATAACAGAACGACCGGAAAAAGCAAGGGAACAGGCCGGAGATTTAGGTTGACTCCCCGCGCACGCGAGGATATAATGCATCCTGTTTTCAGTTGTGTACACACCGTGAGGGAGGATATCATGAGATGGCTTGTGTCGGCGTTGCTGTTTGTAGTCATCCTCGCATGCGAGGATGGCTCCCGTCGGATATATCCTCCGCGTGATAACGGGACGGGCAACACCGATACCGACGATAACGGCAATAATGACGACCCGCTCATCAACGATGGTCTGATCGACGACACGGATGATCCGTTGGCCGACGGCATCACGACCGACGAGGACAGTGCGCAGGGCGACACCGAGCCGCTGGACGGGGACCTTCCCCTGCTCGATGACGATAGCGCGACCGACGGCACCGTGACCGATGATGTGGTAACCGATGACACCGTAACCGACGATGTGGTGACCGACGATGTGGTGACCGACGATGTGGTGACCGATGACACCGTCACCGATGACGGCGCCATAACGACCGACGATGGCGCGGTAACGACCGACGACGGCGCAGTGGTGACCGACGACGGTGCGGTGGTGACCGACGACGCGACCACCTCCGATGCCGATGTCGATACCTGTCAGTGCACCACCGGCGCCTGTTGTGACGGCTGTCATTTCCGCTCCGGCACTGTCTGCCGCCCGGCGGTCGACGCGGAGTGCGATATCGCTGAGACCTGTACCGGATCAAGCCCGACCTGTCCACCCGACGAGTTCGAACCGATCGCCACCCCCTGCGGCGATCAGACGAGCGCCCCCTGCGATGACGCCGATGCCTGCGACGGTAACGGCGCCTGCGATCCCGGTTACTGGGAAAGCGGCGACTCCTGCGAAGACGGCTCTTTCTGCAACGGCGCCGAGACCTGCAACAACAGCGGCAAATGTAGCGATCATCCCGGAAATCCCTGCGGAAACTATGTCTGTAGCGAAACGCAGGGCAAATGTTGCGACAGCGGTTTCGCGGGCGCCGACTGCGAGATCTGCGTCCGGTTCGTAAAACCGGTAAGCGCCGGTTCACCCACCGGCCTTTCGTGGGCCGCCGCCTATTCCGACATACAGGCGGCAATAGACTCGGCCAACGGATCGAGCGCGGCCACCTGCGAGGTCTGGGTCGCCGCCGGCACCTACTATATCTACAAGACCGGCACCGGCAACACCATTCAGTTGCGCGGTAAAGTCCCCCTCTACGGCGGATTCGCCGGAACCGAGTGGCTTCGTGACGGCCGTAACTGGACCACGAACGTGACCACCATCGACGGCCACCAGTCGTCGGGAAGCGCCACACAGGTGTCGCATGTGCTGACGGGAGCCGCCAATGCGGTGGTCGACGGCTTCACCGTCACCGGCGGCAAGGCGATCAACGGCAGCAGCAGCGGCATGACCGACTATGTAGAAGGCGGCGCGCTCTATGTTGACGGCGTTTCGATGACCCTCCGCAACTCAACATTCACCAACAATAGCGTGGTCACACAAAGCGTCAGCAATTATCGCGGCGGTGCCATCAGCGCCATCAACGGCGGCACCCTAACCATAGAACGCTGCCTGTTCAGCAACAATATCGTCAACATCGGCACCGCTGACACCGGATTCGGCGGCGCGATCTATGCAACCGGCTCGGGAGCGCTGAATATCACCAACAGCGTATTCCATGACAACAGCGTTTCACAGACCACCATGACCAGCTCCGAAGCGAGCGGCGGGGCGGTCAATGTCTTCGACGGCCGCACCCTGACCGTTACCAATACCCTATTTTACGACAACTCGTTGAACTCTTCGGGAACGGCCAACGGCGGCGCGATCCGCGCCAATGACGCGACCATCACCGTCACCAACAGTACCTTCTCGCAGAACATCGGTAAGAACGGCGGCGCGATCGCGAACATGGGCGCCACCAACACCACCATCGTCAATTCCATCCTCTACGGCAACACCGGAACGAACACGTGGAACAACACGCGTCAGCTCTACGACGAAACAGGAGGCGGTTCGATATCGGCGACCTACAGCGATATCGAGATGACCACCAACAGCAATTTCGCCGGAACCGGCAACATCCACGGTGATCCGCTGTTCGTCAATGCGGGAGGCAACGATTTCCATCTGAAGGTCGATATCGCCGGGAGCGCCTACAGTCCCTGCATCGATACCGCCAATGACACGCCGGCGCCGACCACCGACCTTGAAGGGAATGCCCGCGTCAACGTGCCGGTCATCGGCACCACGACGGCCGACATGGGCTGTTACGAGTATCAGATGTAACGGCGAAGGGGCGGATCAGCTCTTCGGAAAGATACCGGAAAGTCTTTTTTCGATGTCGGCGGCGATGCCATCCATCGCCACCTCGCCGTTAAGCCGCGCGACCGTAACCCGGTCGGCATACTCGGCCAGGACCCGTTCATAGGTCGCGGTGAGCTTCTCAAGGAACCCGCGCGTCTCGAATATCTCGGCATTCTGGCGAAACCGTGCAATACGCGACAGCGCCGTATCGACGCCGACGCCGATATAAACGACCACATCGGGAAGCCGCGCAAAACGGTTGAGTTCCCGCACCCATTCATACGGCAGGTCGGCCGACTGATACGCCAGCGACGAGAAGAGATAGCGGTCGGTGAGTACCGTCTTCCCGGCGGCGAGCATCGGCTCCACCTCCTCCTCGAGGTGACGCAGACGGTCGGCGGCGAACAGGAGCGCCAGTTCATGCCGGGTGTAGGGCCGTTCGCTCTTGAGTCCGAGCAGTTCGCGGATGGCGCGGCCGGTATCGAGTTTCGTCGGTTCGGCGGTCCGGTGCACCGTGTAGCCTCGTGCCACGAGGAACTTCTCCAGTTCGGCGATGGTGGTCGATTTCCCCGAACCGTCTATCCCTTCAACCGCGATAAACATCCCGTTCCCCTATTCTATCGTTGATATCTTCAGGCCATCGAAATAGGCCATGCTTTCCCAGTTGGCGAAACTGAGGTACTTGTAACCACCGGCGGCCGTGAGCGGCTGCGGATCGTTATAGGCGAGGAATATCGCGTCGTCGACGAACCACCAGATCTTCCCGCCGATACGGATGATCTTCACCTGATAGCGCTTCGACTGTTCGAGCCGCGTGGCGCGGTCCTCGACGCGGTTCTTTTCGTGTTCGTGGAGTTTCGCGATGACCGACACGCGGTTCTTCCAGCCGCCGAGTATGAAGCTGTAGCCGTCGCCGTGTTCGTGCGGTTTGCCGTCGCCCCACGCGTTGAACTTGATGTCGACGAAGTCCGACTCGCTCCACATCGTCAGTTCGATCACCGCATTGTCGGGCAGCGCCGTGCCGGTCAGGACGAGATTGAGATTATTCGCCTTCATTGACTGGACCACGCCCTCCTCAAGGCGCCAATCGCCCCCCTGTACCTGCCAGTTGGGCCCGAGATCGGGGCGGTCGAAGGTATCGCTGAAAAGCGGCGTCACCTTCTTCCCGGCAAGGATGCTGTCGGCCGTCACCGGGCTCTTCTCCCAGATGAGCCCCGATTCGACCTTCTTCCCCTTCGTGAAGAAGGCGTTATCATCCTTTTTGCAGGCAACAACGACAAAGATCAATACGAAGATCGGCGCAAGATATCTCATATCAACCCCGGTAGGCGATGGTTTCTATCTCGACGAGCGCACCTTTCGGTAAGGCAACGACCTGATAGGCGGCGCGCGCCGGGAAGTCGCCGGTGAAGTGCTTCGCGTAGACCTCGTTGACCGCCGCGAACTCCTTCATGTCGGTCAGCAGCACCGTCATCTTGACGACATGGGTAAAGTCGAGCCCCGCCGCCTTCAGTATCGCCCCGATGTTCTTGAACACCTGCGCCGTCTGTTCGGCCGCCGTCGCGCCGACCATGTTCCCCGTCGCCGGGTCGAGCGCTATCTGGCCCGATATGAAAAGCATATCGCCCGCCCAGACCGCCTGCGAATAGGGACCGATCGCTTTGGGAGCGTCGGGGGTCTGTATCATCCGTTTCATGGGCTTCCCTCCGCTAGAAAATAACGACCTGTCGATAGTATCGGATGGCGGCGCGAAAATCAAGTCGAGGGGCGGTGACGATTTCTTTTGAATTTCGCCGAAAGAATTCTATAATGGCGGCGGTGTTTGCGAACCTGTACGGGGGGTGTCCCATGCGGATGATACTGATCGTCAATCTGGTGTTGCTGCTGCTGGTCGGCGGCTACTTCTTCTTCAAGTACAAACAATATCAGGATTTCAAACAGACGCCGGTCGAGGTGCAGGACCCGGTGACGGTGATCATCGAGAAAGGGACCTCGTGGAAACAGGTCTCCGCGCGTTTGGCCGAGGCGAAGCTCATCACCAGCGAACGCTACTTCTACTACATGATAAAGGAAAAGGAGCTGGGCAAGAAGCTCCAGACGGGCGAATTCGAATTCCAGGGGAACCTGCTCCCGGAGGAGATCGCCCAAAGCATCATCGACGGCAAGGTCAAACTCTATACCGTCACCATCCCCGAAGGGTTCAACAAATACGATCTGGCGGCGCTTCTGGCGCGGCTCGATTGGGTCCGCAACGGCGGCGAATTCCTGAAATATTGCGACGCGCCGCGCATCCTGCGCGAATTGGGCATTCCCGAGGCGGTCACCTGCGAGGGCCTTTTGTTCCCGTCGACCTACAAGTTCCCGCGCAATGTCCCGGTTGAAGAGGTCATCAGCGCCATGGACAAACGTATGCAGGAGGTACTTGCGAAGTACCGGACGGAGATCAAGAAGGCGGGATTCACCCCTATGCAGGCGCTCACCCTCGCCTCGGTCATTGAGAAAGAGTCAGGCGTTCGCGACGAACAGCCGCACATCGCGGCGGCCTTCCTGAACCGGTTGAAACAGGGGATCAAGCTTCAGTCCGACCCGACGGTCATCTACGGACTGCTCCCCGACTTCGACGGCAATATCACCCGGAAACACCTTGAGACCGACCACCCCCACAGCACCTACACGCGGCAGGGACTTCCGGCGACGCCCATCTGCTTCCCCGGCGAGAACGCCATCCGCAGCGTCGTCGAACCGATGCAGAGCGAAGATATCTTCTTCGTCGCCACCGGCGAAGGACGGCACCATTTCTCGAAGACCTACGCAGAACACACCGCGGCGGTCGAACACTATCAGGTCAAGGGGCTTCGCACCCCCTTCGTCTGGAAGAAGTAGCCAAAAAAACGGGGGACCCGCAGGTCCCCCATCGCTCTTGCCAGAACTTTCTTGAGAATTACGGTTTGAGGGAAACGGTGGTGAGCCCTTCCCACCCGCGCGCGATGATCAGGTTGTCGCCATCCTTCACCGCCTTGTTGCCGTTGTAGTAGTAGTAATCGTCGGCGTAGTACGACGCTTCGGGCAGGGTGATCTCGGTCATCGTGCCGTCCTGCGCGACATAGGTGTACTCGTTGGAGGCCGACCCGTAGTAATAGTAGTAGTACCCGTCGTTGGGTTGACGCAGGACGAGTATGCCGCCGCCGTCGACATTGGCGATACCCACGCCGTCCGCTATCACATCTTCCATCAATTTGGCGCCGGTCACGCCGTTATACGCGACCACCGTCGAGGTGCGCTCCATGGTCGATGAGTAGTAGGAACACTGCGTCTCCTCCCAGTGATAGACCTGCTTCATGGTGTTGAAGAAGAGGGTTTTATCCTGAATAATGTAACTGCTCCAGAGGTACTCCGAGGTGTTCTCGGTGTAGGTGTACTCTTCGTGATACGGGATCACCTTGACGATCTGGAGCTTTTTGCCGTCGGCGCTCTTCTTGAGGATGTTCATGTGGTACAGGTAGCTGCTGTTGTAGTAGTAACCGTCGCGTTTGCCGTTCTCGTCGGTCTTGATCCACGTGCGCATCAGGGTGTAGAAGATGGTGCCGTCGTCGCTCATACCGACCAGTTCGCCCGGGATATTGTACTTCTCGGCAAGCACCGGTTTGGCGGGATCGGACACATCGACCGCCTGCGCATAGCAGATGAGCAGTTCACGTCCTTCGCTATCCCACGCGTGCAGTTTGCAGTCGGTGAGCCACAGTTTGTCGCCGCGGGCGATAATGTTATTGTCGTAGGAAACGGCGCGGAACTCCTTGTCGATGATGACCGGCGCGACCGAATCCCCGCTCATGTCGGTGAGATCGTAGACCGCCAGCTTCGATTTGTTGTAATAGTAATAGTTGTCGTAGGCCCCGTCGCTGGCGCACTCCATCGGCATGCCATCCTCAAGGCAGTAGTAGTCGTAGCGGGAGCTCATCATCCCGGCCGCCTTGCTCTCGGCCACCGCGAAGGCGCGGCCGTACCAGTACCAGTAGTCGCCGTCGGTCTCTTCCTGCGGGGGCATCTCGAGCGCGACCGATCCGGCGAAGGCGGGGTTCTTGCCCGCCGCGAGGTTGAAGCGGGTCGCGTAGACCCCCTCCTGATACTGCTGCGAACCGTCCTCAAGGGTGCGGTAGCCGTAGTCGTAGCTGAACATCGTGACCGCCTTGGCGGTGTTCTGCATTGAATAGATATACTGGCCGCGGATGCGGTCGGAAGTCCAGTTCACCGGATAATCCTTGGCCGCATCGTAGGTAGCCAAGCGAATGTCGCTGTCGTACCACGAGTTCCCCTTGGTGCCGCAGAGTTTTCCGGCGCAGGCGAAGAGATTCTCGACCGGATAGGCGACCGGCAGACTGGAAAGGATCTCCGGTTTGTCGCGGTCGCTGTATTCAACCATCATGACGGTGGTATCGCCGACGCTGGCGATGTAGTCGCCCACCACCACGCCGCGCCGCACATAACCGGGACTCTCGACCGAACCGCGCTTGGTGAGCCCCTTCTCCAGATCGAAATCGATAAGGTGAAGCTTATTGACATCGCGGTAGGATTCGTAGTTCCATTCGGTGGTCGGAACGAGAATGAGGCCGATGGCGTCATAGATCTTGAACGCCTTCCAGTCGCTCGTCGCTTCGCTCCACGAATAGCCGTTCTCACTGCCGCCCAGCGATACGGTGGTCATTTCAGTCGGATTGGCCGGGTCGGTCACATCATACATCGACACCTTGGCTGCCCAGCCGTCCTGATCGTCGATGCCGACGGTGAGCAGTTTGGTGCCGCGGATCTCGATATGGGTCGACCAGCCGGGGACCGCCAGCTGACCGAGTTCGCTCATCTTGGCCGGATCGGTGATGTCGATGACATGGAGCGGGTCCTGCCGGAAATAGGTGACGGCATAGAGCCGGTTCCCGTCGAACCGCGCGCCGTAGAGTTGCTGGTCCTGCATGAAGGTGAAGTCGGATATCTTCGCCGGGGCGGCCGGATCGGTCACGTCGAACGCCTCGACGGTGGTCTCACCGTTGCTCCACTGGCTGGTGGTGGTCACCGCGAAGAAGATGCCATCCTTCTCGTGCATCTTCCAGCGATCGCCGATATATCCGCGCGTCTTGAATTCGCTCTTCTTGACGATCGTGCCGTCGGGATCGCTGATATCGAAATAGTGCACCGGGACGCCGTCGGTGTAGTAGCCCTGTTCCCAGTAGGAATAGTTGGTCTCGGCGACATAGATGCTGTGATCGGTCACATAGAGCGCGTAGCCGGTACCCTCAAGATGCTCCACATCTGCCTGATAGATGTCGGCCGGGTCGGCGATATTGAGCGACATGAGGGTGATCTGATTGTTCCCACGCATCTCCGAATGGTCGCAGTAATACCAATAATATTCGTTCTCGCTCGCCGCGACATAGAGGACATCGCCCACCTGCCGCGAATCGATGATGGTCCCTTCCATCATGTGGCGGCCGAGTATCTTCTGCTTCGCCGGGTCGGCGACATCGACCACGATCAGTTCGCTAAAGGTCCGCGACGCATCGTAGTAGCCATCCTCGCCGCCCTCTTCGTCGGGGTTATAACGCAGGCCGGTCACCATGACATAGGCGCGTCCTTCCTGAACGTACATCTCGAAAGGCATACCCTTGAACGAGGTGCGGCCGACGATCTTGAGCGCCGTCGGGTCGGTCACATCGATCGCGATCAGTCCGCGGTATTGGTTGAGCACATAAAGGATGCTTCCCTCTACCTTATAGATATCGGCCTCGACGATCTCGCGGGAGGCATCGCCCCCCCTGTCGTCCTCGTTGCTGGGGGCCCCCGCTTCGTCGGTGGCGGCGGCATCCTCGCCGTAATTGTTGCTGTTCTTGCCGTTGCCGGCGGTCACGAATTCCCCTTCGTCGGTCACCTCGATAGCACCGGTATCGTCAGGGACGACATTCCCGGGATCGTTGCTGTTGTTCTCGCAGGACGCGAAGAATATCGCCGCGAGCAATACCATGATAACATAAGTGAAATGTCTTGCCTTCATATCTGCCTCCCTGTCAAAAAACACGCCTCTATAGTACCGCCGCAGACCGGTTTTTATCATAACCGGCCGGGAAAAGACAGTAATTTTTGATAGCAACACGGATTTACAGGGTTTTTCAGCCGACAAGACCGGCCGTGTCTTCCAGTCGGATGCCGGAGCGTTTTTCGGCGGTGCGGAGGTTGGCGGTGTCGGCGTAGGCGGCGAGGAACGCGGCGCCGTCGGCGGCGTCCATCCGGTCGAAGGCGGTCTGCAGGAGCGACTCGCGCCACGAGAACCATTCGACCGGCATCTGCGGCATCAGCTTGTCGAGGCCGCGCATCACCGCCGCGCGGAGGCGTTCATACTCCTTTTTCGGCATCAGCGCCTTGCCGTGGAACGGCGTCCCCGGTTTGGGACAGAAGGGCGATACCGAGAGCGAGAGCGGCACGGTGAGTTTCCGTTTTTTGAGTTCGGCGAAGAATGCGATGAGCGCCTGCGCCTCCGCCGCGCTATCGCCGCCGGGGAGTCCCGCCATGAGGTAGAGTTTCACCTTGAAGTGATGCTCTTTCGCTATCTCGAATGCGGCGAAGAGTTCGTCGTCGGCGAGCGGTTTGCCGATGCGTGACCGGGTCGCCCCGACCATGCTTTCGGGGGCGAGCGTCACCGTTTTGACCCCGGCCGCCGCGAGCCGCGATGCCCGATCCGGCGTGAACCCGGCGATGCGGACCGACGAGAGCGACACAGTGCGTCCCGCCGCTATCGCGCGGTCAAGCAGGTCGTCGAAGTAGGAGACGCTTTCAAGTCCGGTGCCGAGCAGAGCGATATCCTCGCCGCGCCGGAAGGCCTCTTCCGCCGCGTGGGTTATCAAGTGGCGGTCGGCCTCGCGGCTTTCGCCGTAGAGGTGCCGCGCCGCACAGAAGAAACACTTGCCGACACAGCCGCGGTCAAGTTCCAGCACCGTGCGACCACCGAATTCGTTCCCTTCGGCCACGAGGTCCGGGTGGCTGTGGACGGCGAAGGACCCGGCCGCCGCCTGTATGATATGGGGCTTCCTGCCGGGCTTCGCGGCGTACTGAAGTTCGGCGATGAGTTCAAGCGTCGTCGCGGGATCGTCGAGCAGCGCCGTGAGATCGTCGTGCATCGGCTCCGCCTCGCCGCAGAGGACCGCGTCGCAGATGTCGAGAAGCGGCTGGGGGTTCAGCGACGGCGCGACGCCCCCCGCGATGATGAGCGGGAATTTTCCGGCGGGCCGGTCGCTCTTGAGTACCGGTATGCCGTGGGTCACGAGGTAGCGGACGAAGGTCAGATACGACGGCTCGTAGGAAAGCCCCGCGAAGATGACGGCGAATTCGCCGGGACGCCGCCGGTCGAGAAGCGATCGCTCCTCGCCGTCGAACAATAGGTCGAGTCCGTGGCTTTCACGGAAGGCGCCGAAAAAATAGTGCGGGGCGAGATTGGAGAGGGCGACGCGCCGCTGCGCAGGGAATAGGTAGGCTACCCCTGCGCGCCTCACTGCTGATTATGGCCGTTCTTGACGGCGGCATTCACCGTCAGGAGCGTCGTCTGCCGTTCATCGATCCGTTTTGCCGCCGGCTCTTTATGGACGGGCGGCACCGGAGCGGCGACGGCCGATGGGGCCGCGTCGGCATTCTTTTGCTGATTCTTCTGGCGGTAGATGGCCGGGACATTGGGATCGTTGGGATCGGTGGAAATATCCTCGGGAAGCTGGAACAGCACCTTCTCGGAGGAGAAATCGACCTTGTTGGTCGAATCCCTCAGCACCGCCACCGGCGACACCGATCCCGCCTGTGCGGCGGTCCGGACCGGCTCGGGGACTAATTGCGGTTCGGCATGGACCGGTGTGTTCTGTTTGACCGTTTCGGCCTTGGCGGCGGGTGAGGTCGCGGTCATATCGAACATGGATATCTGCGAATCCTTCGTGACGCCGCGCAGTCCGGTGGCCGCCGCGGTAAAATTCTGCATCGGCGGACGGGCGGTCTGCGACGCCTCCGCGACGACCAGCGCATACACCTTATCGGCCGTTTCGTCGACCGAAACGCCCCAGATGAAATCGGCATCCTCATGGAGCTGTTCCGATATATACTTCGCCGCCTCGTCGAGTTCGCGGATCGGTATGCTCATGCCGCCGAGGTGCAGAAGGGCGCGCCGCGCCCCCTTTATCGAAACGTCCGACAGGAGCGGATTGTTGAGCGCCTCCTTGACGGCGTTCACCGCAGCGCTTTCACCCGCCGCCGCGCCGATCCCGATCATCGCGGTACCCATGCCGACCATGGTGGTGCGGACATCGGCGAAATCGACATTGACCAGCGACTTGTTGGCGATAAGTACCGACAGCGACCGCACCGCGTTGGTAAGCACATCGTCGGAGCGCTTGAACATCTCGGTATAGCTCGCCCGCTCTTCGGCGATGGCGACGAGCTTCTCGTTGGGGATGACCACCAGCGTATCGACCTGCGCCCGGAGCTGTTCGAGCCCCTCCTGCGCGATCCGCATCTTCTTGCGCCCCTCGAAACAGAAGGGGGTGGTCACCACGCCGACCGTCAGTATCCCCGCCTGCTTGGCCACCTCCGCGACGACCGGCGATGCGCCGGTGCCGGTGCCGCCGCCCATGCCGGCGGTGATGAAGAGCATATCGAGACCGTCGATGTTGTTGGCGATCTCCACGCGGCTCTCCTCGGCCGATTCGCGGCCCACCTCGGGGTGCGCACCGGCGCCCCAACCGCAGGTGCGGTTGGCCCCGAGCTGTATCCGGCTTTCGGCCTTCGACTTCTCGAGATCCTGCGTATCGGTGTTGGCCGCGAGTATCACGATGTCGTTGAAGACGCTGTTGGCGCCGCCCTCATTGCAGACATCGCGCTCCTGCACGATCCGGTTGACGGCGTTGCCGCCGGCGCCGCCGACCCCCATGACGCCGATCCTCACGAGCGGGTTCCCATTTCTCGCGTTCATGCCGTCCTCCCTCTATTGAAAAAATTTCTCTATCCATTTCCCGATCCGGGCGAACAGCCCGTCGCCCGATTCCTTCGAAACGCGGCCGTTGCGGAGATGGTAGCGCACCATCCCGACCGCCGTGGCGAAGGCGGGATCGCGCAGAAGCTCCGCGAACCCCATATTGTCGTCGGTGATGACCGGCCGGCCGATACGCACCGGCAGTCCGATGACCTCTTCGGCGAGTCCCTTGATATACCGGAGATTCGCCGTACCGCCCGTGAGTACGATACCGGAGGAGATGAAGCTTTCCTTGATGTCCTCGTGTATCTTTTTGCGCACATTCACCATGATCTCCTCGACCCGCGGTTCGATGACGCGGGCAAGGATATGCGATTTAATGACCTTCTTCTCCTCGTCGCCGATACAGCAGACCTCGATCTCTTCCTCGGGACTGACCGACGCGGGCACCGCGCACCCGTAGCGGCATTTTATCCGTTCCGCCTCGGCGGGCGGCATCCGCAGCGCGATCGATATGTCACGCGTGATATAGCGGCCCCCCATCGGCACGACTGCCGTATAGGCAAGACGTCCCTGCTTATAGACGATGATGTCGGCGGTGCCGTCGCCGATGTCCACCACCGCGACCCCCAGCTGTTTCTCATCCTCCTGCAGGACCGAGTCGCTCGACGCAAGACCGGCCACCACGATATCCTCCACCTGCAGACCGGCATCGGTCACGCTTTTGACGAGATTCTGTATCATCGCGATGCTCGCGGTGACCACGTGGGTCTTGACCTCGAGCCGTTTGCCCGCCATACCGCGCGGATTCTTGATGCCGCTCTGATCGTCGACAACATATTCGCCCACTTCGACCCCGACGATGCGCCGGTCGGCCGGCAGGCTGATGTTCTTCGCCTGCTCCACCACGCGGTCCATGTCGGTCTGCGCAACCTCGCGGCCACGCACGGTCACCACCCCATGGCTGTTGATCGAACTAATGTGTTCGCCCGACAAACCAAGGATGACCGACTTGATGTGCACATCGCAGATCTTGTCGGCCTCGGTGACCGACTCGTTGATCGCGCGGGTCGTCGCTTCCATATTGACGACATTCCCGTTTATCATGCCGTCGGGGTTCTTCGCGACCCCTTTCCCGACGAACTGCACGCGACCGTCGGGAGAGACAGTGGCGACCAGCGTGGTGACCTTTCCCGTTCCCACATCCAGCGCGGTAATGACATTTTCGTTCTTCGACATTATATCCCTCTACTTATAGTGAACGACCTGACCTGCTATGAGCGCATCGCCGCTACGGCGCGCATCGAACTGGAACTCGCCGGCGAAGAGCCGTTTATCGCGCAGACGCAGCGCCGCATCGCGGAAAATGCCGCCGCGCCGCTTGATGATATCGTCCCCGACACCCGGATCACCCAGATAGATACGGGCGGTCCGCCGTTTCGGGAACTCGCATTCGAGCGAAAAACCGTCGAAGGCGTCGTACCCGATGCTCCGCAGGGAACAGAGGTCGGCATGCCGCCGCCACTCGGCGGCGATGGCGATCGCCTGCTTGATAAGATCAGGCCGCACTTCCGCGCCCGCCTCATTTTCGATGAAAAAAAGCGGCAGATCGGTACGCCCCTCGCGCGGGAACGCTTTTTTGAAGATGACGCCGTCGCGATCGGCGAACCATATGCTGTAGAGCCCTTCGCCGCGCTCTCCTTCCGTTTCGCGGCGATTGACCACTATCGCCGGTTCATATTCGGTGACGCGGATGCGGACGCGGTCGGGGAATATCGTCTGCACCTCGCATTCCTTTATCCAGCCGTTGGAACGGATGAACAGCGCCGCGCGATGTTCGTCAACGTCGAACCAGCTCATGCGGCGATCGAAACCCGCGAGTAGCAGCACCTCATCGCGCGTCAGGTGAGCAATCCCCTCGACCGTCACCTTCTCGGGCGTCACGGCGAATTCGTCGCTGGAACGGACCTTTCCGGCGTACCGTTCGGTATGAACGAAAAAGGCGGTGAAGACCCCGGCGGTCATCCAGACGAAAAGCATGAGCCCGGTCATAACGATGATCGAGAGCGCTTTTCTCATGCCGCGAGCGCCTCCTCAAGCAGCCGTTCGATGAGGGTCAGATAATCGATGCCGCGCCGCGCCGCCGCCATCGGGACGAGCGAATGACCGGTCATCCCGGGCAGGGTGTTTATCTCGAGCATGATGTGGCGCGAAGGCGTCACGATGAAGTCGCTACGGGTCGCCCCGCGGCAGCCGAGCGCCCGGTGCAGATCGAGCGCTTCGCGGCGCATCGCCTCGCGCACCACCGGATCATAGTCGGGATCGGCGACATAGCGGGTATGGTCGTCGAAATATTTCGCTTCATAGTCGTAGAACTCCTTGGCCGGTACGATCTCGACATCGCCCAGCACCGTATCGCCGAGGACCGCCACCGTGATCTCGCGCCCTTTGACATACTCTTCGACGAGCATCCGCTTGCCGACGGTCTGCGCAAGCGCTTCACGCCAGCCGATCTGGTCGCGGACGATGAAGACCCCCTTGCTCGATCCGTTCTCGGGATCCTTGAAGACGAAGGGGTAGGGCATCGGCGCGATCATGCCGGAGACCGCTTCGACCACCCGGTCGTCGGCCGCCGGGATGCCCAAGCGGCGCATCACCATCTTGGTCAGTATCTTGTTCATCCCGACCGCCGATGCGGCGACCCCCGATCCGGTGTAGGGGATGCCGATGATGTCAAGCAGTCCCTGTATCCGGCCGTCCTCGCCCCACGTGCCGTGGAGGGCGTTGAATACGACATCGGGTTTGAGCGAGCGCAGAACGGTGTCTATGTCGCGGCCCATGTCGACCTTCGTCACGGCGGTGTATCCGCCTTTCACGAGCGCATCGGCGATGAGACCGCCCGACTGCAGGCTGATCTCCCGTTCGTCCGACAGGCCGCCCATCACGACCGCGATGCGGGTGTTCTTCGTCAGTTCCATATCGTCAACTCCTTTACTGCCAGAATCTCACTTCCGGTTCCAGATGGATACCGTGCTTTTTCTGAACGCGTGCGATCGCCTCTTCGCGGAGCGCCACGAAGTCGGCCGAGCGGGCGTTACCCTTGTTCACCACGATGTTCGCATGCTTTTCGTAGAGCGCCGCATCGCCCATTGCCAGCCCCTTGCAGCCCGCCTCTTCGAGCAGTTTTCCCGCCGATGCCCCGTCGGGATTCCTGAACAGCGATCCGGCCGACGGATAGGGTATCGTGATGCGTTCCTTCATGAACCCGCGCACCCGCTCTTTTATCTTCGCGGCCGTATCCTTAGCTAGGATGAGTTCGGCGGCAAGCAGGATATAGGGCGGTTCGGGCATGTCGAGAATACGCCGGTACCCGAATCGCGGGGAGGCGGTCATGACGCTCCCCTCCTTCACATAAACGACCGAACGGACGATCCCGTCCCAACTATGTCCCTTCGGCGCGGCGTTGCCGACGATGGCGCCGCCGACGGTACCGGGGATACCCGCCATGAATTCGAGACCCGTCAGGCCGTTGGCGATGAGATAGTCGATAAGCGGCGCGACGCGGACCCACGCCGGCATCGAAACGGCGACCTGCCGGTTGTCGATATCCTCGGTGGCGCTACGCCCCTCCAGAAGAGCGAGCGTAATGACCGGCTTTCTCACCGCCCCGGCGATGACATTCGAGCCGCCGCCGAGCAGATGATAATCGCGCTCGAGCACCGTGAAACGGACGATATCGTCGACCGATTCGGGGAAATAGAGATCGCACACCGCATCCTGTGGTCGTATCGTAAGGAACTTGCTGAGTGTGGCGCGCTTCTTGAGCTTCATCACTCCTCCAGCAATCCGAAAAGTTCGTTCACATCACCCGCTCCCGCCGTTATGATGGCGCGGACCCATTCGAGGGCGCCCGACGAGAGCAGTACGCCCGCCTCGCCGATATTCTCGCAGTAGTATGCGGTGTTCATGCCGTTTTTCTTGAGCTGTTCCTGCAGTTCGCGCGTATCCCGCTTCCCCGCCGATTCGCCCGCGCCGAACACCGGGAGGATGATGAGAGCGGGGGCCGCCTTGAGCACCTGCGCAAAATCGTCGAAAAAACGGTCGAATCGGGTATGCCGGTGCGGCTGGAATACCAGCACATAACGGCCGTACGATGCCGTGGCGCGGTCCATCACCGCCTGCACCTCCGAGGGGTGATGCGCATAGTCGTCGATGAGCGCGATCCCGCGCCAGACCTTTTTCTTCTCGAAACGACGCTCGACACCGCGGATGTTCATCCAGAAATCGGGGGGTATCGGTTCATACTCACGGTGAAGCTCTCGAATATGGGTATAGGCGGCCAGCAGCGCCGCGGCGCGGTTCTGGATGACGTAAGCCGGTTCATTGGCCGATCCCAGATCGCTGCGTACCCCGTGGAATTCAACTATCCAACGGCCCGTCTCGCAGGTGAAGTTGCAGGCGGGACCGCCCTTCACCGCTTTTTTCTGGGCCACCTCGGCGCGTGTCGGGAAGGTCAGCCCGCCGAAATCCTCGAACAGCCGGTCGGAGAGCGGATATCCGCGACCGACGACGAACCGGCGATGGCCGACGAGCGTCATATATTCGCGGAACCGACGCAACATTTCGGCATCGGTGCCGTAGTAATCAACATGTTCGAGTTCTAGATTGGTGAGGACGAGCACCTTGGGCCGCATACGGAATATCGAACCGTCCGATTCGTCCAGTTCGACCACCCACGGGTCACCCGCCGCCACCGCGTTCACGCCGTCCAGTTTGCCGCCGGCGTATATCGAAGCGGCAACACCGAAGTGCCGCAGGAACTGCCACGTCAACCACGTGGTCGAGGTCTTGCCGTGCGCGCCGGCGATACCGATGACGGTGTTTTTGGCAAGCAGTTCGGCGAGAAATTCGCCGCGGGTCAGGATCGGCAGATTGATCGCCCGTGCCGCGATCACCTCTTCGATATCATCGCAAACGGCCGAAGTGCGTACGAGGACATCGGCGTGGTCCAGATGGGCCGTGTCGTGACCGAGAGCGACCGGTATCCCCCGTTTCTCCAGCATCTCGGTATAGGCGGTGCGCCGCTCGTCACAACCATTGACGGTATATCCCTGAGCCTTTGCGATGAGCATGAGCCCACTCACACCGCTGCCGCCGGCACCCATGAAATGTATCCTCATGCGGCCCCTCCCCCGATACCGGAAAGTATCGCGTCGGCGATGACGACATCGGCGCGGTTCTCGGTCAAAGCAGTCATGCGGGAACGCCACACCTCACGATTCTTTGCAAATTGATCGAGCGCCGCCGCGAGCTTCGCCGCCTTTTCGGCGACCGGCCCCGCATCCTCAACGACGATCCCGCCGCCCTGCTCGACCACCGAGCGGGCATTGTAGTACTGGTGGTTGTCGGCGGCATGGGGAAAGGGCACATAGATCGCCGGCTTCCCGAGCGCCGCGAGCTCGGCGATGGTGGTCGCTCCGGCGCGGCAGACGATGATGTCGGCCGCCTTGTAGTAACTGCCGATATCGCGGACAAAAGGCTGGATCTCCGCCTCGACGCCATGCGCCGCATAATGTGCGCGAACAGCGGCAAGATCGCGTTCCCCGGTCTGATGGATGATATAGAACCCGTTCGCAACGGCGGGATGATCGGCGACCAGTCGCATCATGAGTTCGTTGAGCGACGCGGCGCCCTGCGAACCGCCAAAGACCGCGAGCACCGGCCGGTCGGTATCGAGCCGCTTGCGGGCGCAGTCGATGACCTCGCGCCGCACCGGATTACCGGTCAGCAGTGTGCGGCCGGCCGGGAAGCGGCCCCGCACATCGGGGAAACTCATGAATATACGGTCGGCGAAACGGCCGACGATACGATTGGTGATACCGGGGATCGAATTCTGTTCCATCGCATAGACCGCACGGCGCCGCAACCATGCCGCGAGCGCCACCGGCCCCGCCGCGAAACCGCCGAGAGATACGACCGCGTCGGCACGGTGTTTCCCGATGAGACGCAACGCCTGTAGCAATGCGATCGGCAGGACCGCGAGATTCTTTATCGTTTCTATGATGTTCTTTCCTTTCAAGCCGCCCACCGTCACGAATTCGAGTGTGAAACCGCGCGCCGGCAGTTCCTTTTCCTCAAGTCCGCCGCGTGAACCGACAAAGACCACCGTGAGGCCGCGCTGACGGAGAACCTCGGCCACGGCGATGCCGGGAAAGAGGTGTCCCCCCGTCTTGCCGCCCGCGATAAGAATGGTCTTCTCCGCCGTTGTCATCACATCCTCACTGATATTGCGACCGGCTGTCGGTCACCACGACGTTGAGCAGGAACCCGATCATGAGACACGACGAAAGCAACGATGAGCCACCGTAGCTGATGAACGGCAACGGCACCCCTTTGTTCGGCAGGGTCGAAGTGACCACGCCGAGATTCACCGCCGCCTGTATCCCGAGTATCAGTACGATGCCCGCCGCGAGGTAGAGCGAGAACGGGTCGCCGCGCGACAAGGCGAAATAGACCCCCGTGATGAACAGGACGATGAGGGCGATGATGAACAGCGCGGCACCGACGAACCCGAACTCCTCGCCGACGATGGCGAAGATGAAGTCGGTCGATGCCTCGGGCAGATAGCGGAGTTTCCGCTGACTGTTGCCGAAGCCGACGCCCGTAGCGCCGCCGCGGCCCAGCGCTATTTCGGACTGCACCTGCTGGTATCCTTGCGCCTGTTTGTATTTCCACGGATCGCGCCACACCTTGATCCGTTCGAGCCGGTAGGGCTTCATGAGTATCAGTATCGTCACCACCAGCAGCGACAGAGCGATGAGCGCCGCGAAGTATTTGAAGCGCATACCTCCCATAAGCATGAGCGTCAGCGAGGTCGCGAAAATGATGAGCGCCGTGCCGAGATCCTCGACCGCGATGACCAGCACCAGCGCCGAAACGAGGCCGAATGGATAGACGAGTTCCTGCCATAGGCCCATCCGTTCGCGTTTGTTGCAGATGACCTCGGCGAGATAGAAAATGACGACGAGCTTGGCGAATTCCGACGGTTGGATCATCATGAAGTGGAGGTTTATCCAACGGGTAGAACCGTTCACCTCGGTCCCGATGACGAAGGTGGCAAGCAGCAGCAGGATGATGAACAGGAGCAGGTATTTTATCCAACTGCGGACCACGTCGATGTTCATCAGATAGGCGGCGATGAAGCCGGCCCCCGCGATGCAGAGATTCAATATCTGACCGCGCAGTATCGACAAGACCTGTGCATCGGGACGGTTGACGACGAAAACCTTGATGTTGAAGACCATGACCATGCCGAACATCACCAGCAGGAAGAAAAGTGCGAAGTAGAATTTCACCGAACGCGGCATCGCTCAGCCCTCTACCCGTTTTTTCAGTTCCGCCACCTTCTTCACGAAATCGTCGCCCCGCTTCTTATAGTTCTCGTACATATCGAAACTCGAACAGGCGGGCGAGAACAGGACGGTCGCCTCACCCGCCGCGAACCGGTATGCTTTTTCCACCGCGTCGGCCATCAAATCGGCTTTTTCGAGCGGCAGATAGCCTTCGAAATCGGCAAGTATCTTGGGCGCCGCCTGCCCCATCACCACCACGCCGCGGCACTTCCGATCGGCCAGCTCGCGTAGCGGCTGATAACTCCCCCCCTTGTCGACCCCGCCGAGGATAAGAACGACCGAACGATCGGCGAAACCGGCAAGCGATTTCTCGACCGCGCCGACATTGGTCCCCTTCGAGTCATCGATGAACTCAACCGCGCCGATGATCCCGGCGGGCGCCATGCGGTGCGGTAGCGGCTTGAATGCATAAGCGGCGGCGGCCATGAACGCCGGTTTTTTCATGAAGGGGGCGGCGGCGATCATCGCCGCCATGAGATTCTCGACATTATGTTCGCCGCGCAATCTCGTCTTCTGCAGCTCCACCGCGACACCGTAGTAGGAAACGGTCCGACCGTCCCATATCGCGTCGCTTTTTCCCGTCGCCGAGAAATAGACGGCGCGGCGGGCGATACCCGACGCCGCGGCGCAGAGCGGCTCGTCGCCGCCGTTGACCACGACGAAGCCTTCCTCTTTCGCCAGCCGGCCGAGCTTCACCTTGGTCATCAGGTAGTCGTCGTAACTCGCGTAGCGATCGAGATGATCGGGACTCACATTGAGTATCAGCGCCGCGTCGGGATGCATCGCGCGAAGCGTCTCTATCTGGAAACTCGATACCTCGACCACGAGGAACTCGTACCCTTTCTCCACGAACGATATGATCGGCGCGCCGATGTTGCCGGTCAGCGCACTCTTGCGGCCGTCGGCGATCAGCATCTCGTGAATGAGCGTCACGGTCGTGCTTTTTCCGTTGGTGCCGGTGACCGCGATGACCGTTTCGTTGGTGATGAACCGCGCCGCCACCTCCATCTCGCCGGCGATATCGATGCCGCGCTGCGTGGCGGCGGCGACCAGCGGATGGCTCTGCGGCACCCCGGGGCTGATGACCAGCAGATCGAGTTCTTTCGGCAACGCTCCGTCGGTGAGCGTCGCAAAGCCTTTCACCGCCTCTGCCAGCTTCGCCGCATTGTCGTCGTGGACGACGACCTCCCACTTCTTCGCGGCGAGGAACTTCGCCGTTTCGACGCCCGATATGCCGAGCCCGAGTATGAGCGCCTTTTTCATAGTGCTACCTCACCTTGATCGTCGCGATGGAAAGGAGCGCAAGCAGTATCGAAAGTATCCAGAAGCGGACGATGAGCTTCGGTTCGGTCGCATTGCCGCCCAACTCGAAATGGTGGTGTATCGGCGCCATGCGGAATATGCGGCGTCCCGTCGTTTTGAAGAAGGCGACCTGCAGGATGACCGACAGCACCTCGACCACGAACAGGCCGTTGAATATGAGCGAAAGAAGTTCGGTCTTGGTGACGACCGTGAAGGCGCCGATCATCGCGCCGAGTGAGAGCGCGCCGGTGTCGCCCATGAATATCGAGGCGGGATAGCTGTTGAACCACAGGAATGCGAGCGCCGCGCCGATGGTGGCGCCGCCGATGATGGCCAGCTCGCCCGCGCCCCGTACCAGCGGCATATGGAGATAATTAGCGAAGGCCGCGTGACCGACCAGATACACGATGATCGCCAGCAGCAACATCGATATCATCGTCGGCACGATGGCCAGACCGTCCATGCCGTCGGTGAAATTGAGTCCGTTGGAAGTGCCGACGATCACCAGCACGCCGAAGGGTATGTACCACCAGCCGATGTCGAAGGTGAGCGATTTGAATATCGGCACCACCAGCGTCGGCTCGAAGCCCTTATGATAATAGAGCAACAACATAAAGGCGGTCGCGAATACCACCTGCATCAGGAACTTCCAGCGCGAAGCGAGCCCCTGCGGGTTGCGTTTCGAGACCTTCAGCCAGTCGTCGAGATAGCCGATGAGGCCGAAGAGCACGATCAGCAGGGTCATGGACTGTATCCAGAAGTTCTTCAGGAAATCGGTCCACAGGAATATGTTGACGAGAACCGACAAGAGTATGATGACGCCGCCCATCGCCGGGGTTCCCGCCTTGGCCAGATGGGCCTGCGGTCCGTCGGTCCGTATCGCCTGCTCCATCTTGATGCGTTTGAGATATGCGATGAAATAGGGGTAGACAATGAGAGAGAGGATAAAGCCGGTGAAGACCGCCATGAAGGTACGGAACGTGATATAGGTGAGTACATTGAACTGCGGCACCGACTGCAGGTACCAGAGTTTGAGGTAAAGCAACATTTCACTGACCTCCTGTCCTGTCGAAGAGCAACTCCAATCGGTTGCGGCGCGACCCTTTTAGTAGGAAACGCCCGCGCGACGGCAACGCCGCCGAAAGATCATCCATAGAGCCGAAAAAGACCACTCGCTCGTCATCGATGAATTCGTCGCGGATCTTTTCGAACTCCTCGCCTATCAAAAAACTCTTGTTTACCACTGTAAGGGTTTTGATATATTTTACAAGTTCTCTATGAAATTTTTCTGCAAATTTACCCAGTTCGGCCATATCACCGAGCACCAGATAGCGCCCGTCGGCCACTCCGGAGCCCTCCTTTCTGATGAAATTCTCTATTGATCTCAACATGCTATCAGGATTTGCGTTGTAGCAGTCGGCTACGATTACCCGATCCCCCATCTTCACCTCTTCCCCTCGATATTTCGGGAGCTTCAGTCCCTCAAAGACCGCAAAAAGCGACTCGGGCGATCCGGTGTAGGGCAACACCAACGCCGCAGCGGCCGCGAAATTCTGCACCATGTAGTTGGGCAGGTCGGGCATCTGCGCGGCATATTCACGCCCCTGCCATCTTAGAACGATATGGCCCTCATCAGTATTCCGCACCGTGAGATCGGCCTTGTTCCCTGCGGTCGAATAGGTCGTCGCGGCGCGTCCGGGATGAGCGGCGATCCACCCCGCGATGTACGGATCGTCGATATCGGCGGCGATGCGGCCGCGCGAATGATCGAATATCTCGAGTTTCGCCTGCGCCAGTTCGTCGCGCGAATTGAAATTCCCGATGTGGGCGAAACCGATGTTGGTGATGAGGACCGCGTCGGGATCGGCCGCCGCGCAGAGATGGGCGATCTCCCCGGCATGGTTCATCCCCATCTCGAGCACGATGAAATCGCGGTCGTCGGGCGCGTTGAGCAGCGTCAGCGGCAGACCGAGGTGATTGTTGAGGTTGCCGCTCGTGCCGTAAACGCTTTTGCCGCACAGCGTCAGCATCCGCGCGGTGAATTCACGCGTGGTCGTTTTTCCCGACGAACCGGTGATGGCGATGACCTGCGAATTCTGCGCGTCGCGCCGGAGCCGCGCCAATACCGCGAGGAACTGCACCACATCGGCGACCTGCACATACCCCGCAATGCCCATCTGATCGCTGCCGACGCAAAACACTCCCTGCGCCACGAGCGCCGCGACGAAGGAGTGACCGTCGACCTTTTCGCCTTTGAACGCGCAGAAGATATCGCCGCGCCGCGCCGTGCGGCTGTCGATCGTGACCGCGCCGAAGAGCGTTGCGTCGACCCGCGCCGTCGATCCGCACCGCGCGAGCGCCTCGTTGACCATCGTGTGGTCCAGCATCATGATTCTCCCAAGTGTCTGCGTATCTCTTCGTGGTCCGAGAAGTGCCGCTTCTCGGTCCCGATGATCTGGTAATCCTCGGCCCCTTTGCCCGCGACGATGACCACATCCTCGTCACGCATGAGTTTGAGCGCCCGTTCTATCGCGGCGCTGCGATCAGGTATCACTTCCAGCCCTTCCTTCCGTTTGATGCCGCCGACGATATCGGCGATGATCGCGTCGGGCTTTTCGGTGCGCGGATTGTCGGAGGTGACGATGACGGTGTCGGCATACTTCGCCGCCACTTCTCCCATAAGCGGCCGTTTCCCTTTGTCGCGGTCGCCGCCCGCACCGAACACGACGATGAGCTTAACGCCACCGCCGAATTCCTTGGCCGCCGCGAGCACCTTTTCCAGCGCATCGGGCGAATGAGCGTAATCGACGAATATCCGGCCGCGCGTTCCCACCCGCTCCATGCGGCCCGGCACCACGGCGCCCGCCGCGAGCGCAGATGCCTGCGCCGGTTCCATCCACGGCGACACGGCAAGGAGCGCGCCAAGCAGGTTCGAGATGTTGAAACGACCCGGCAGATCGAGCCGCGCCGCGATATCGTCGCCACGGTAGGATAGAAGCAGTTCGTAACCGGCGCCGCGCGCCATCATATGCTTCACCCACAGATCGGCGCTCCGGTCGGTGAGGGAGAAGGTCGCAAGCGGCCGCTTGCCGTCGAGCAGACGAGTAAGTTCCCGCCCCTTCGGATCATCGAGGTTCACCACCGCAAGCCCGTCGTTGCGGAGATATTCGTCAAAGAGCCGTTTTTTCGCGGCGAAGTACGCCTCCTCGGTCTTATGATAATCGAGATGATCGCGCGTGAAGTTGGTGAAAAGCGCCGCGTCGAACTGGGTCCCGGCGATCCGTTCCTGATCGAGCGCATGCGAACTGACCTCGCTCACTACGAACCGAACGCCCTCGTGACGCATCGCGGCGAGGGTCCGGTACCACGTCCAGGGGAAGGGGGTCGTATTCTCGGGAGCCACGGTACGGCCGCCCCAGCGGCAACCGAGCGTCCCGATCAGCCCAGTGGGCGACACGCCCGACAGTATCTTCTCGATGATGTGGGTCGTAGTCGTTTTACCGTTGGTGCCGGTCACCCCGATGAAATGCATCGCCTTCTGCGGGTCGCCATATACCGCCGGCGATACGGCGCGCAGCGTTTCATGGATATCGGCGACGCGCACATAGCCGGGAAACGTCAGATCGCGCACACCGAAGGCAGCGGCGGCACCCTGCAGAAGCGCCTGCTCGATGAAATCGTGACCGTCGGCCTTTTCGCCGCGCACCGCGAAAAAGAGACATCCCGGCGTCACCCGACGGCTGTCGACGACGATGTCGCGCACCTCGATGTCATCGTCGGGCGCGTTGTCGGCAAGTATCTCGTACGCTATTCGGCGCTTGAGTTCCACTAGTCGCATCACTCCCCTCCCTCTGTCGGATTGGGCTCTTCTTTTTCTTCTTCGCTCTCGATGATCACGGCGGTGCCGTAGGGAACTATCTCGCCGGCCGCGGGCGACTGCTTCTTCACCACACCCGACGACGCCCCCGATATGACCACATCAAGTCCCGCCTGATTGACCGCGTAGGCGGCGCGGCTCACCCCCAACCCTTCGAGCTGAGGCACGACCACCACATCGACCGCGCTCACCTCTTTCCCTTCGATACCCCCCTCGATCGGCGCGGTCATATCCTCGGCCGCCATCTCGGGTATCGGAGTGATCTCCTTGGCATCCTTCTCGACATACACGCCGAAAAACGGTAACGATCGCCGCGCTATCTCGCGGAAAACCGGCGCCGCGACCGTGCCGCCATACTCCTTACCCTGCGGTTCGTCGATAACGACCATCATCACCAGTTTCGGATTGTCGGAAGGGACCGCGCCGACGAAGGAACAGACCACCTCGTCCCAGCTGTATTTCTTCTTCACCGGATCGTACTTCTGGCTCGTGCCGGTCTTGCCGCCCACCTTCACCCCTTTGAGCGCCGCCTGTAGTGCGGTCCCTTTGGCGACGACCGTATCCATCATACCGATCATCTTTTTGTCGACAGTGTATTTGAACTCGAGCCGCGTGAGCGACGGCACCGTCTCGAAGAGCGTCCGCCCGCCGACCGGATCGATCACCCGGTCGACGATCGTCGGCTGCCACAGCACGCCGCCGTTGTACAGCACCGAAAGTGCGCGGACCATCTGCACCATGTTGACCGACAGCCCTTGGCCGAAACTGAGGTTCGCCTTGTCTATCGGGTACCATTTCTTGTAGTTCCGCACCTCTCGCGTCGATTCTCCCGGCAGTTGCAACCCCGACCGTTTGCCGAAGCCGAATCGGCCGAAGTAGTCGTAGAGTTTCTCCGAGGAGAGCCTATCGACGATCTGCACCGTGCCGATATTCGACGAATGGACCACCACCTCCTCGAGCGTCATCAGCCCTTTGCCGTGCGTGTCATGAATGAGCCGACCGCCGAACTTGAAGACGCCGTTATGGCCGTTGACCAATTCGCCCGGCCGCATCAGGTTTTCGTTCATTGCGGCGAGTATCGAGAAGACCTTCATGGTCGAACCGGGTTCGAACAGGTCCGATACGGTATGATTACGCCGTTTTTCCAGCGGATAACGCCGGTATTCCTCGGGCAGGAAACTCGGATTGTTCGCCATCGCGAGAATGCGGCCGCTCGCCGGGTCCATCACCACCACGCCGCCCCATTTCGCCTTGGTCTTCTCGACCATCTTGTCGAGTTCCTCCTCGGCGATCGCCTGTATCGCGGCATCGATGGTCAAGTGGAGATCGCCGGCCTGCGTAGCGCCCATCTCTTTTTCTATCTCAAGCGCACCCTCTCCGCTCCCAGGTATGTAGAGGCGCCGGATCTTGACCTCGCCGCCCGAGAGATGTTTGTTGAATGAGAGTTCCAGTCCGCCGAGCCCCTCACCGTCGTGCTGCGACACCCAGCCGATCACGTTGGCGAGCAGTTTCCCCTGCGGGTAGATGCGCTTGAAGCCGTCCACGAAAATGACATAATTGAGATCGCTCGCCAGCTGGGCCAGCCGTTTGCGATCATGCTCATTCGCATCATCAAGGCCGCGCTTCCGTTCGAGTTCGCGCAGGCGGACCAGCGCCGTTTCCCGTTCCTGCTGTATCGCCCGTACCGTCTCATATCCGACATCTTTCTTGAGATAACGGAAATTGCCTTTCCGGGAAAGGGTGCGGAAGACCTCTTCGGCGTCAAATCCAGCCGCCGACGCCAGAAGCGCCGCGATTCCCCGCTTGTCCTTGATGCCGTTGGGATCGACCGCCAGATCGACCCGCGGTTCGGAGATCGCGAGCACCTCGCCGTTGCGGTCGTATATCGCCCCGCGGCGCGCCTTGATGGTCTTTATTATCTCGGACGACGAGGAATAACGGTCGAGCTCCTCGTGACGCAGTATCTGGATGTCGTAGAGTCTATAGAGGATGATAAGGAAGAAGATCATCACGAACGCCGCGATGGCGCCGAATATCCTCTTTTCCCGTTTCATACGGACACATCAGTTTATCAGGAGTCTGTCCTTGGTCGCCGGCCGCAGATCCAGCCCGCGGGCCCGACTCATCAGCGCCGGAGCCGATATGAGCCGCAGATACTGCGATTCGAGATCGGTCTTTTTGAAGTTGTCGAACCGCATCGAGTCTACCGATGAACTGATATGAACCAGTTGAGAATTGCGATAACTCTTGAGATAGGAATCGACCGTCAGAAAGACCGACACCACCGTGATGAACGCAGCGAACAGCAGAACGGCGGGAGAAAAGAGCTCCAGCTTCGCCCGCACCTTGCGCATCTCGAGGATCACCGGCACCGCCGCGTCCCGTTTGCCTCGTACTTGTGCTACACCCGACATGACACACCCCCTTATTCTATTCAGTTCTTGATAAGCACTCTGAGTTTCGCGCTGCGCGACCGTGGATTTATCTCCACCTCCGCCTCTTCGGGCGCGACCGCCTTGACCAGCGTCACCGGGCGCGGCGCGCTGTCGCCGAACGGTTCGGGCAGCGGCATCCCCTGACGGCGGTCAGTGAAGAAATGCTTCACGATGCGGTCCTCGAGCGAATGGAACGTAATGACGCCCAGCACCCCTTCGGGCGACAGCGATATGTAGGCCCGCTCCAGCATCCGCTCGACTTCGGCCAGTTCTTCGTTGACCGCGATGCGCAGCGCCATGAAGCTCTGCGTCGCCGGATCGATGCGGCCCGCCTTGAACCGCTTGGCCGCCACGATGGCGTCGCGGAACTGCTTGGTCGTCGTAAGACCGGCCGCCGCCGCTTTCTTGAGCGCTTTTGCCACCGTCTTCGATTCGCGTTCCTCGCCGAACTTCGACAGGATCTCCTGCAGTTCTTGTTCGGTCGAGCGGCGAACCAGATCGAGCGCCGTCATCCCCTTGGTATCGTCCATCCGCATATCGAGCGGCCCGTCGCCCTTGAAGCCGAAGCCGCGCTCCGGATCGTCGAGCTGATAACTGCTGACGCCCAGATCGGCGAAGATATAATCGGCTTTGCGGAGTTTCAGCAGGAAAAGAATTTTATCCACTTCACCGGCGCGGCCGTGCACCACGGTGACCCGCTCCATCCCGGCGAATTTCTCTTTGAGCCGGTCCACCGCCGCGCGGTCGCGGTCGATCAGAACCAGACGCGCCGCGGGATAGCGCCGCACTATCTGCTCGGCGTGTCCGCCGCCGCCCGCCGTCAGGTCCACATATACCGACAGCCGCTCAGGTGCCGTCCGCGCGAACTCCGCGAGAAGCACCGGCCGATGGCCCCGGTATAGTGTCGACATGCGTTTACCCCTTCTGTTCGGTGTTCTTCGCCTTGTTGAGGATATCGTAGATCTGCTCGAAAGCGGCCGGTTCCATCGTCTCGCTCTTCTCCAGATTCTCCTTCGCCCATGCCTCGATGTGGTCGATACAGCCGAGGAGCACCATCTCTTTATCGATGCGGGCGTGTTCCATCAGGTGGCGCGGGATACGGATACGGTTCTGCGTGTCGAGTTCCACCGGTTCGGCCGTCGATACATACCAGCGGATGAAGGTCTCACGCAGTTTCCCTTCGGGGAAAGCACGTTCGATCAGTTCGACGCGGGCGGCCCAGCCGGCGGGCGAATAGAGTTCGAGGAATTTCGCGTCGGGACTCATACCGCGGGCGGCGATGAGCGTCTCGTCGCGCTTCAGGTCGAGCGGGGCGAACCAGTGGGCCGGGAAGGGAATGCGACCCTTCATGTCGACCTTGTACTGATTACGGCCTTGAAAGTGGCGTTTTGTGTCCATGTGCTCCCACTTGAGAGAACTTCGATACCACAAAATACCACTTGTAGGTTAAAACGCAAGAAAAATTCAAAGATTTTTTTGGAACTTACTCTTCTTCGACCGCTTTAAATACCGGACTTTAAACGCCGGTTATCCGATCTCGAGAAAGTGACAAGGACAAAAACAGTATATGGACACTGCAAGAAGCCTCCTCTTTTTTGACTTTTCGGGTGGTTGTTTTACCCTGCGAGCGGCAGTGATACGGAGACCCGATGAGCGGTCGGAAGGCGATCGAGATACGCGGCGCCGCGGAACATAACCTCAAACACATTGATGTCACCATCCCGCACAACGCCTTCACCGTCGTCACCGGCGTCTCGGGCAGCGGCAAGTCGTCGCTCGTCTACGACACGATATTCCACGAGAGCATGCGCCGTTTCATGGGGACCTTCTCGACCTACACCCGCCAGTACCTCCGCAAGGTCCACCGCCCCGAGGTGAAGGAGATGACGGGGCTTCTCCCCGCCGTATCGGTCGACCAGCGCACCGGCGTCACCAGCCCGCGCTCGACCGTCGGGACGCTCTCGGGACTCTATGACCTCCTGCGGCTGATGTTCGCCCGCTTTGGTGTTGCACCGGAGGGAGTGAAACCGAACCGCTCGCTTTTCTCGTTCAATACACCCGATGGCGCCTGCCCCGCCTGCGGCGGGCTCGGGGTGGAAGATTCGCTCGACCTCGATAAACTCATCGCCGACCCGGCGCGTACCCTGCGCGACGGCGCCTTTGCCATCACCACCCCGTCGGGCTACATCATGTATTCGCAGGTGACGATGGCGGTCCTCGACGAGGTATGCCGCGCCCACGGTTTCTCGGTCGACATCGCGTGGCGCGACCTCACCGAAGAACAGAAACACATCGTCCTCTACGGCTCGGAAAAGATACTGATACCCTACGGCAAACACCCGCTCGAAAGCCGGATGAAATGGACCGGCATCAAGGCCAAACCGCGCGAAGAGGGTTACTATCGCGGCATCCTCCCGGTGATGGAGGAGATCCTGAAACGCGACCGCAACAAGAATATCCTCCGCTTCGTCCGCAGCGTCCCGTGCAAGTCCTGCGGCGGCACGCGGCTGAACGACCGCGCCCGGAGCGTCACGATAGCGGGCCGGACGATAACCGACGCCTCTGCGCTCCCCATCGCCGAACTCGCGGCGTGGGTGGCGGAGGTCGCGGCGGCACGGAAAAGCGGACCGCTCAGTTCCATCGCGGCGGCGGTCGGACGGCAGGCGGCGCACTGCGCGGCGCTCGGGATCGACTACCTGCCGGTGGCGCGCGGCGCCGAAACGCTCTCGGGCGGCGAACTCCAGCGCCTGCGGTTAGCCACACAACTCGAGAACCGGATACGCGGGATGCTCTACATCCTCGACGAGCCGTCGGCGGGGCTCCATCCGGCCGATCACCGGCGGCTGATAACGCTTCTCAAGAGCCTGCGCGACACCGGGAACACCGTCATTGCGGTCGACCATAACCTCGCGGCGGCGCGGCACGCCGACCATCTCATCGACATCGGTCCCGGCCCCGGCGATGCGGGCGGCGAGGTGGTCTTCGCCGGAACGCCCGCCGACATCCTGCGGCCGGAGTACCACGCAAAGAGCGCGACGGCGCGGACGCTGGTGCAGGAAAAAGAGGGCTCTCCTAAGCCGAACGCAACGGTACCGATCAATGCGAACTATCTGTGGGTACGCGGCGCGACGAAGAACAACCTGCAGCGCGTCGATGCGGCGTTCTTGCACAAAGGACTCACCGTCGTGACCGGGGTAAGCGGCGCCGGGAAGTCAACGCTCGTGGAATGTCTCGTCGAACAGTTGGAGACTATGCCTGCGGCCGAACGAACGGTCGGGTCCGTCCGCTTCACCGACCAGTCGCCCATCGGCCGCAATCCGCGCAGCAATCCCGCCACCTATACCAAACTCTTCGACGATATCCGCAAACGGTTCGCGGCGCTACCGACGGCAGTCGAGCGCGGCCTCACCGCGAGTCACTTCTCGTTCAATGTGCCGGGAGGGCGTTGCGAGGCATGCGAAGGGGCCGGGGTGCGCGAACTCGGGCTCCACTTCCTCGGCCGCTCCGAGGTGGTGTGCGAGGCCTGCGACGGCAAGCGGTTCAGCGCGGCGGTACAGGAGGTGGAACTGGGCGGCAGGAACATCGCCGCAGTGCTCGATCTCTCCATCGCCGAAGCATTGCTCTTCTTCGCCGACGACCGTCCCATCGGGCGATTCCTCGATATCTTGTGTTCGCTCGGACTCGGCTATATCACCCTCGGCCAGCCCGCGACCACCCTTTCGGGCGGCGAGGCGCAGCGGCTGAAACTGGCTGCCGCGCTCGGCAAGAAAGAGGGAGGCAACGACCTCTACATCTTCGACGAACCGACCGTCGGACTCCATCCGGCCGATACCGCGCTCCTTGCCAAAGCGCTGAACGATCTGGTGCGGCGCGGCAACACCGTCGTCGCGGTGACCCACGATCTGCGGCTCATCCACGCCGCCGATCATCTTATCGACATGGGACCGGGAAGCGGCCACCACGGCGGGAAGGTCGTCGCGACCGGCACGCCCGCCGAGGTACTGAACCATCCCGACAGTCTCACCGCCGCTGCACTTCGGGCCTTCTGCGCCGGTGGGGAATCCTTCGTCGGCGGTGAGAAGTCTGCCCCCCATGAAATGCCGCTCACGCTTAATGCCGTCACCACCAACAATCTCAAGCAGGTCACTGTCTCGTTCCCCGAGAACCGCTGGACGATGGTGACCGGCCGATCGGGAAGCGGCAAGTCGTCGCTCGTCTTCGACACGCTCTACGCCATCGGCCGCAACAGTTATCTGGAGACCTTTCCGAGCTATCTGCGCAGTCGCCTCGATACGCCGGGCGGCGCGGAGGCCGGTTCGTGGAGCGGACTGCTCCCGGCCGTCGGGATCGGCGCACAGGACACCGACCGGGGCCATCCGCGCTCGACCGTCGGCACCGTGACCGATATTCAGGATCACTACCGGCTCCTCTTCGCCCGTAGTGCCGGGGCCGGTTGGCGCGCGGCGCAGTTCTCGCCGAACCATGAAGAGGGCGCCTGCCCCGAGTGCCGCGGGCTCGGCTTCCTGCGCAAGACCGATCCCCTTAAACTGATATCGCATCCCGACCGGCCGCTCATCGCCGGAGCGCTCGACGGAACGCCGACCGGCCGCTCCTACGGCGAACCCGACGGCAAGACCATCGCGATGCTGCAGGCGATGTGCGCCGTCCACGGCATCGACCTGACGCAACCCTACAACGCCCTCTCCGACGCGGCGCGCGACCTGATACTGAACGGCGCCGGCGACACGGTCTACGCGGTCGACTGGCATTTCAAGCGGGGCGCCCGCGACGGAGCGCATCGGTTCACCAGCGTCTGGAAAGGACTCTTGCCGCTCGTCGAGGAGGAGTACCTGCTGCGGCACGACAACACCCGCGGCAAGACGATCGAGATGGTGATGAGCGATATCCCCTGCGCCGCCTGCACCGCGAGCGGACTCAACGCCATCGCCCGGTCTGTCACGGTGTTCGGCACGACGATAGACCAACTCTCGGCGCTTCCCGCCGCCGCCGCGCTCAAATTCTTTAGCGGAATTTCAGCCATGAAACCGGAGGAACGGACGATCGTCGACGCCCTCATCCCCCGCCTCGAAGCGCTTGTCCGCGTCGGACTCGGCTACCTGTCGCCCGACCGCAAAACGATGTCGCTTTCGGGCGGCGAATACCGGCGGCTCGGCATCGCAGCGATACTCTTCAACGGCCTCACCGGCGTCTGCTATGTGATAGACGAACCGGGACGCGGACTCCATCCGGCCGACCGCGCCGAACTGGGGAAACTGCTCCGTGAGGTCCCCGCCGCCGGGAACACCCTCATCACGGTCGATCATGCGCCGCAGCTCATGCGGATGGCCGACCGGATGGTCGAACTGGGCCCCGGCGCCGGTTCGGAAGGGGGACGCATCACCGCCGCGGGAACGCCCGACGAACTGCTCCGTCCCGGCGTAACGCTCACCGGCGATCATCTGCACGGTACGGTGCCGGAGAGAAAAAGCAATGCACCGGAGGCGGTCATCCACATCGAAAAAGCAGACGCTCATAATCTTAAAAGTTTGACGCTCGATATCCCGGTCCCGGCGGTCGTCGCGCTGACCGGCCGGTCGGGGAGCGGCAAATCGTCGCTTTTGTTCGCGGTCATCGCCGCGAGCGGTGCGGCGGGCCATCCGCAGGAATGCGCCGCCATCGCCGGACTCGACCGGTTCAGCGATATCCTGTCGCTCGAACGGATGCGCCACACCGCGTCGGTCATGAGCACCCTGCTGACCGCCACGGGGCTCGCCGACCGTCTGCGGAATCTTTTCGCGGCGACGCCCGAAGCAAAAGAACGCGGCTTCACCAAGAGCCATTTCAGTTTTCTGACGGCATCGGGACGGTGCGAGACCTGCAAAGGGAGCGGCCGCGAAACGGTGGCGCTCGACTTCCTTCCCGATGTCGAGGCGCCCTGTCCCGCCTGCAACGGCGCGCGCTTCAACCCCGAGGTGCTGACCGTCCGCCTGCACGAAAAGAGTATCGCCGACATCCACACACTGACGGTGCGCGACGGCACAACGCTGTTCAGCGGCGATAAAGTAATGGCGCACGGGCTGGCGATACTCGAGAAGGCGGGGCTCGGCTATCTCACCATGGGACAGGCGACCGACCGCTGTTCGGCGGGCGAACTCCAGCGGCTTCACCTCGCGGCGCGGCTCATCGCCGGCAAGGGGAAAGAGCAGGTGCTCTACCTCCTCGACGAACCGGAGGCGGGGCTCCACCCGGCCGACATCGCGGAACTTTGCGCGCTTTTCAGCGACATCGCGCGCCACGGTTCGACCATTCTCATGGCGACCCACAGCGAACCGCTCATCGCGGCGGCCGACACGGTGATCGACCTCGGCCCCGGCGGCGGTCCCGACGGTGGGAAACTCCTGTTCACCGGCACCCCGTGGGAACTGATGCGTGACGCCGCTTCTGCCACCGGAAAGGCGCTAAAGGAATGGAGCGGCCGCTGAACCCACAATCTTGACCTCTCCCCGCTTCTCAGATATACTCCATCAATCCGTAACGGCGGCACAGAGGCATGACGACCACACCGAACAGCAGTACACCCGACCGTGAGCGTTATCGCCTGCTTGACCACGGCGACGGCCGCAGGCTCGAATCGTTCGGCGGCATCATACTCGACCGCCCCGCCCCGCAGGCGGTCGGCCCGCAACTGACGCCCGATCTGTGGCCGGAGGCTTTCGCCCGCTTCACCCGGGACGAGACCGGCGGCAGTTGGAAACGATTCCACCATATCGAGGAACCGTGGCTGGTGACGGTGGATGATATCCGGTTTGAACTGGCGCTCTCACCGCAGGGACAGGTGGGAATCTTCCCCGAACAGCTCGCCAACTGGCGCTGGCTACGTGATGTCATCGCGATGGCCGACCGCGAACTGACCCTTATCAACGCCTTCGGCTACACCGGCGGCTCGACGCTGGCGATGCTCGCCGCCCTCACGCCGCACCCACTGTCCCTCTGCCATTTGGACGGCGCGAAGAGCGCGGTGGCCACCGCGCGGCGCAACACGGCGCTCAACGGCCGTCCCGACGCGCCGGTCCGGTGGATAGTCGACGATGTGATGACCTTCCTGCGGCGCGAGGTGAAACGGAACCGCCGCTACGACGGCATCGTCCTCGACCCGCCCGCCTTCGGCCGCGGCCCCGACGGCAAACGGTGGAAACTGGCCGACGATCTCCCCGACCTGCTGAAAACGGCGCAGGAACTGCTGTCGGAAAGACCGTTGTTCTTACTTTTTTCCTGCCACGATTCGGCACTCAAGGCGGCCGACATTCGCAGTGAACTTAAACGGACCTTCGGCGCGGTACGGTCATTGGAAAGTCTATCGTTGCATATTCCGGGTGAGTCGGGAGCGGCGCTCCCGGCGGGACTGACGATGCGGATACTGTTCTAGAAGACATCTCTTGTCTTGGCACATATGATCGATGCGGGCGCACGATATCAACTTTTAATTGTTAACAATTTACGACGCTAACAGGATAGCTGTCCCATGAACTAAATTCTCCCGGTACCCATGTGATATACCAAGTTCTGGTAATCGGGTTCCAGACCTGTATCGGGATGTATGCTACAGAGCGAACCGAACCTTTCCAATAAGTGGAATATGCACCCAAAAAGACATCGTTAGTAGAAAATGACGTCCCTGTAGTATCATCCTCATCCATTTGACACCACGTTCCGCAACCACTAACCCCATTGACTTCCGCTTTCCATTCATAGTAATCGGCATCGCCCACAGAAGACCAGTAACAGTAAAAGTTCGTACAGGCTGAATTTCTTGTACATTCGCCGATGTTGGGCGTTCCGACGGCATGTGCCGTCACAAAACCAAACAAAAACAAGGAAACAAGGAAAAACTTCTTCATGATAAACCTCCAAAATGAAATTGTGCGCCCGCAACAATGAAATAAAACTTGATTTGAAAAAAAAAAATCAATAAAAATCTTCATTGCCATGTTTCTTTCATGGGAGGAAAATATGTTGCCTCGTTTCTTTGTTTTTTTATTGCCCTTTTTTATTTTTATTTTTGCCTGTTCTTGCTCTAAAAAGGCTAACGGAGAAAAAGATGATGGCCAACCAACTGACAACGAAGTAATCGATAATAACATCGAGAACGAAACCAACGACATTTTCATTGACGATAGCGATGCCGCAGTTGGACACCCGCCTCAGTGGACCATCAGCGAAGAAGAAGATATCCCGTGGGCAAAAGACGGCATTCTTAAATACTATCAGTGGGGCACCGCCGCCGCAGACACACCGTTATGGACCAAATATCATAACAACAGGATTTATGTGGGCGGTACTCTCAATTTCAGATTTGACCATTCAACCGATGCAGACATGTATTTGAAGATCATCACCGATAATAAAAAAGTAAAAACTTACCAATGGGGCACCGATAGGCAAGAAATCGTCACGGGCGCGTTTGCTATCGACAACAAAAACAACATATACGTCATAGGAACAACGACCGGCGACATGGGCAAAATATGGACAAATTCTGGCTACATAAATACCGACTGTATTGTTACCGTTCTAAACACTACGACTGACTCTTTTTCTTTTACACAATGGGGAAACGAGAAATCTTGCGAGCCACGAGCCCTGTATCTTGAAGACGATGGCACAGTGGTCGTTGTCGGCGTTACCAATGGAAGATTCCCCAACCAAACACTACATGGGAAAAATGACATATTTATATCACGGATCAAAAACGGCTTAATTGAAACCACACAATTTGGATATCAGTCCGGTAGTGTTAATAATCCGGTGGCAACAAGCTTAAAAACAGAATCAACGTTTTATATTTGCGGCAACACTACTGCCTCTTTGCCCGGAAACGTCTTTTACGGTGGAAGTATTGACGGGTTTATCATCGGTATTGATCGAAAATCTCTGCTACCTTCAAAGTATTATCAGATCGGCACCGCAGGCGAAGAATCATTAAGCGGACTAGCGCTGGGCGAGAACGGAAAGATATATTTTGTCGGATCAACAAATAAAATATTTCCCGGTTTTGCTAACAAAGGCAATATGGATTTTTTCTATGGTCATATCGAGAACGATACCGTGATTATAGATAAAATGGCAGGCACTGTAGCAGATGATTATAGTGAGAGTTGCATCTACCAAAATGGCCTTTTTCTCCATACCGGTTCAACCAAAGGCGATTGTGGTGGCACCGGGAATCCTCTAAACAATGATAATATCACATTGGTTGCCAATGGTAACGCAACGATTTTTTCGCACATTTCCTGAGAGCATCCCCAATCCATCATAATCACACAGCCATTTCTTCGGCAGGCATCTCGCGCAGCCGGTCTATGTTGAGATACGCTTTCATGCCC